>OFDN01000063.1_pt1 | contig 114367 bp, 85 predicted proteins | sample 1520971 | NCBI WGS metagenome assembly OFDN01 (sample SAMEA94257418, study PRJEB24077) | hot springs metagenome | biome: Aquatic biome; feature: Geographical feature; material: Water | place: India | collected 2012-06-12 | depth 5 m
CCGGTGGTTCTGGGCGAAAGCCCACGCCGGGGCGCGGTGGCCTGCGGCCAGAGCCATAGGCCCGATCCGTCGCCCCGGGAAAACTGAGTCCCCACTATTGCCGGCCCCTGCCGGCAAGATGCCGGCGGCACTTTGGCTGGCGGCCGATAGCCACGACCAAAAGATGCGCCCCATCCGTGTAAGGTAGCCAGCCTTGCTCCTTTCTGGCTCGCCCCGTGGCGGGGGGCGACGCCAAGCTGCCGTCACCGATTCATGGCGCAGTTCCTCCGGCAACTCTGGCAATTCGTCCGGCCCCACCAGCGGCGGCTGTGGCTGGGGGTGGTCGCGGGCCTGGCCTATGCCCTCGGCAGCGGGTTGCTGCTGCTGGCGGTCAAGCTGGTCATCGACGCGGTGTTCCCGACCGAGGGGACCGAAAGCCTGAAGCAGCTCGCACGCTGGCCCGAGGTCCGCGATCTGCTGCTGCGGGCCTTTGCCGCCATCAAGCTGGACCCGAAGTCGCCCCAACTGCTCGGCATCATCGCGCTGCTGCCCGTGGCGATGCTGCTGCGCGGGTTGGGGCTGTTCCTGAACCAATACCTCCTGCAGTGGGTCGCCACCTACGTGGTGCACGATCTGCGGGTGAAGCTGTTCACGCACCTGCAGACGCTGTCGCTGCGCTATTTCGGCAAAACCCAGACCGGCGACCTAGTGTCGCGACTCACGCTCGATACCCAGGCCATCACCAATGCGATCATCTGGTCGTTCGCCACGCTCAGCCGGGAGCCGTTCACAGTCGCGGGCATAGTGACTTACCTGATCCTGCTCCAGCCGAAGCTCACCCTGATTTCGCTGGCCGTGTTTCCGCTGATTGCGCTGCCCATCGTCTTCTTTGGGCGCAAGGCGAGGAAATCCTGGAAGGCCGCCCAGACGGCTACGGCGGAACTCGCCTCGCAAATGCAGGAAAGCTTCACCGGCATCCGCGTGGTCAAGGCGTTCAATTTGGAAGGTGCCCTGTCGGAACGCTTCGGTCGCACCTCGCAGCGGATCGCCAGCCAGTTGATGCGGTTGTTCCGGGCGGTGGAGTTGCCCGGCCCGCTCATCGAGGCGTTTGGGGCCTGCGGCGTCTGCCTGCTGCTAGTTTACGTCGCACGACTCGCGGACCAGCGGCCCTCCGCCGGAGATTTCTCGTCGTTTCTCGGCGCACTCTTTTCGTTGTATGCGCCGGTAAAAGGGCTGAGCCGGTTCTGGGGCTTCCTCGAACAGGGGCGGGCGGCCGGCGAGCGACTGTTCACGCTGCTGGATGAGCGTCCCGAAATCGTCGAGCCGTCCCAGCCGCGCCCGCTGGACGCCCGCGGCGCCGCGATCGAGTTCCGGAGCGTGGGTTTTGCCTACGAGGGCAAGTCGGCGCTCAGTGATTTTTCGCTGACCATCCAGCCGGGCCAGTTGGTGGCGCTGGTGGGGGCCAGCGGGTCGGGCAAGACCACGGTGACGAGCCTCCTGCTGCGGTTTTACGATCCGGATACAGGCAGCATTCGCATCGGCGGCACCGACCTCCGGGAGATCAGTTCGGCGAGCCTCCGCAGTCAGATTGCGGTGGTGACCCAGGAGACCGTGCTGTTCAACGATACGATTCGGAACAATCTCCGGTATGGCCGGCTCGACGCGACTGACGCCGAAGTCGAGGCGGCGGCCAAACATGCGTTTGCCGATGAGTTTATCCGGAAAAAGCCGGCGGGATTTGACCAGAACATCGGTGAACGCGGCGGTGAACTCTCGGGGGGTGAACGCCAGCGTCTGGCAATTGGCCGGGCTATCCTGCGGGATGCGCCCATCCTGATCCTCGACGAGGCCACGAGCGCCCTCGACACCGAGTCCGAGCGGGCCGTGCAATCCGCGTTGGAACAGCTGATGCAGGGCCGCACTACGCTGTGCATCGCGCACCGCCTGTCCACGATCCAGAAGGCGGACGTGATCGTGGTGATGAACGCGGGACGGATTGTGGAAACCGGGCGGCACGAGGAGTTGCTGGCCCGCGGCGGTGCCTACCGCCGGTTGCACGACCTCCAATTCCAAGGCTGAGTGTTCATGGCTCCCGGATTGAGAATGGCCCCTTGGTTCCGCGTCCTCCTGTTGGCCCTGTGTTTGGCCGCGCCCGCTGCCGCAGCCCTGCTGCCGCACGCGCCGCTGATTCCGACCGGGGAAGAACTGGCCCGTCTCAGCCGGGTGCGTTCGCTGCTCAACGCCGCCACGCCCACAAAGCGGCAATCGGTTCACATCGTGTTCTACGGCCAGAGCATCACCATCGGCCCCTGGTGGCTGACCGTGGCGAGCGAGCTCCGCCGCCTCTACCCCAATGTGGATTTCCGGATCGAGAACCGCGCCATCTCCGGGTTCCAGGACTGGGCGCTGGCCCGCACCGTGGTGGCCGACCTGATTCCGCTGCAGCCGGACCTGGTGATTTTCCACGCCTACGGCACCGACAACGGGACAGATGCGTTCCTGCGGCAGCTTCGGCAGCAGACCATCGCCGATGTGCTGGTGCAGACGGACCACCTGCATCTGGACAGTTCGATGGAGGAGGAGACCGACCCGGCCAAGCTGGTGCCCCGGGACGTCATTCCCTACCGAAACTACGTCCGCCTCCCCGCCGATTGCGACCGGCATGGCGCGTGCCTCGCGCGTATCCGCGATGCGTGGAAGGATTACTGCCGGTCGAACAAGCTTGCGCCCCACTCGCTGCTGGCCGACGGCATTCATCCGAATGCCGATGGCAACCAACTGATGGCCGAGTTTGTCCTCGCCTATCTCCAGCCGGGTGCTGTCTTGGAAGACCCGAACCACAGTCCGCGTTCTCAAACCGTGACCCTGGGGCAGGAGGCCTACTGGCGGGCCGGCGTCCTCGAGTGCGATTTCACCGGCAGCAGCGTGATGGCAAGTTGGACCGGGCCGCTCAACCAGGAGATCGAGGTCTGGGTGGATGGCCGGCGGGCCCGCGAGCGCCCCGAACTGCTCGGGTTCAGCCGGGTTTCCGCCGGGCATTTTTCGGGCTGGCCCGCGCTGTCGCAGGTCAGTTCGGCGGCTCCGCTGGTGGAAGAGACCTGGACCTTCACGCCGTTCAACGTGACGGCCGGTGGGCTGAACTTCGCATTTCGCCTCAGCGGGTCGGTGAGCGGTCCCGACGGGGAGGGGACCAACACGGCGCGCTTCGTGTCGAAATCGGGGCGGGTGGTGATCGAGAGCGGTGATCACTGGATTCCCCTCGCCGTCCACTTCTCCGGCCAGAAACCCCTGCCGGAGGGGTTTTCCGCGACCTGGAACACCGAACGCCGCTTCCACGACCCGCTGGTGCTGGGACACCAACCGCCGGGCGACCTCCGGACGCGGGTCCGCCTGGTGCAAGGGTTGGCGGACGGCCCTCATCGCCTCCGGTTGGTGCAGCGCGGCAAACCGGTGCCCAATCTCGTCGCCCTGAATGCCTACAGTCCTTCCGGCCAGGCCGCGATCCGCGACACGGTGGCCGAGCCGCCCGTGGTGGCCCGGCTCGGTTGGCAGCGGACGGACAACGGCGTGGAGCTCGCCTGGCCAGGGACCTTGGGCGGCTGGTTGCTGGAATCGGCCCGCGACCTTGGCTCCGTGCAGGTATGGCAGACCATTCCTTCCCGGAACTACCGGCTTGAGGCGGGGATGTTTCGTTTCACCATGACTGCGGACTTCCCGGCGCAAATGGTCCGCCTGCGGCCGCCCCCGGATGAGGGCAACGGCGGGTCCGCGCCGTCAGCTCCCGGGCAGTTTGAAATCCCGTGATACCGGCGGAAGTTTCCTGAGCATCGAAAACTGGTCGTTCCCAGATTCCGATCACCGCCATGCCCATCTCCGATCACATCCGCAACAAGCTGTCTCAGGTGCCCCACCGGCCGGGGGTTTACCTGCACAAGGACCGCTTCGGTTCGGTGATCTACGTGGGCAAGGCGCGTGACCTGAGAAAGCGCGTCTCGCAATACTTCCACCCCTCCCGGCGGCTGGGCTGGGACCTGAAGTTCAACGCCCTGGTCGAGGCCATCCACGACTTCGACTGGCACGTCGTGAAGTCCGAGCCGGAATCGCTGCTGCTCGAAGGCAAGCTGATCAAGGAGTTCACGCCGCGCTTCAACATCGATTTCCGCGACGACAAGCGGTTTCTTCTGCTCAAGGTCAACCTCAACGACCCGATCCCGCGCTTCACCCTCACGCGTCTCCGCAAGGACGACGGCTGCGTGTATTTCGGGCCGTTTGCCCACAGCGGCTCCGTGCGGCGGGCGCTCACGCTCATGCGCCGGAAGTTCCACCTGCGGGGTTGTCGCCCGCTCACGCCGGGCGAGGCGGATTACCGGCATTGCCTCTACGGCAATCTCAAACACTGCACGGCCCCGTGCATCGGCAACGTCTCGCGCGAGCAGTATCTGGAGCAGGTGAAGGTGGGCATCGAGTTCATGCAGGGACAGACCGACGAGCTGCGCGCGGAACTGGAAGCCGAGATGAAGCGGGCGGCAGCGGCCCTGGAGTTCGAGCGCGCCGCCCAGTTGCGCGATGCCCTGGAGGACATGAAGCGCACGGTCCAGAAGACCGAGAAGTTTGAGCGCATTCCCTACAAGCTGCCCGTGGCGATCAATCCCGAGTCCGACCTGCGGGAACTGGCGCGGGTGCTCGGGCTGTCGGCCCCGCCGGCACGGATCGAGGGCTTCGACATCTCCAACATCAGCGGCACGTTCATGGTGGCCTCGATGGTCAGCTTCTGGCACGCGCGCCCCGACCGGGCGAATTACCGCCGGTTCCGGATGAAGTCCGTGACCGAACAGAACGACTTCGCGTGCATGGCGGAAACGATCCGCCGGCGCTATTCGCGCCTGCTCCGCGAGGTCCGCGTGGGCCAGCCCGAATCCGGCCGCGACGGGGAGGGCGGCGAAGCCAGTCCGCAGGAACTGCAACGCGCGGTGAACGACCTGAGCCGCGTGTGGCATGGCGGCGAGGTTCGTGCGGACACCGACGCGGCGGCCCAGGCCGCTGCCGAGTTTCAGGCGGCGAATTCGGAGCTGGAAGCTCCGTGGGTTCCCCGGGCCGCGACCAAGCCGAAGTTGCCCGACCTGATCCTGATCGATGGTGGCAAGGGCCAGTTGAACGCCGCCTGCGAGGAGCTGGCCAAGCTCGGTCTCAGTCACATTCCCATCATCGGGCTGGCGAAGGAGAACGAGGAGATTCATCGCCCGGGCATCGGTGCACCGCTGGTGTTGGGACTCGATCATCAGGCGGTGAAACTGCTCCAGCGCGTGCGCGATGAGTCGCACCGCTTTGCCAACACCTACAACGCCCAGCTCCGGCTGAAGAAGATCAGCGAAAGCGTGCTGGACGAATTCCCCGGCATCGGCGACGCCCGCAAACAGGCCCTGCTCAAACGCTTTGGATCCATCCAACGCCTCCGGCTTGCGCGCATCGAGGACATCGAGCAGGTGCCCGGCTTCGGCGGCACCATGGCTTCGGAACTGAAGCGGTTCCTGGACGCACGGTCGGAATCCACGCCCAAATGACCGCTGGCAGCGGCGGTGACCGGCACAGTCTTCAGCTCGGGACGTTTGTGGCCGATAGGAGACTCAAACCCTCTTCCTCCCGCCGGAAGAGATTTCCTGTCCAGAGTTTATGCCATTGCGATGCTCCTTCCTCCGGTCCCTTGCCGCCGCCTCCAGCGCGCTGATGCTGGCGCAGGCCGCGGACCTGCAGGACCACAATGCCAACCTGTGGCTCAGCTACATCGGCGATCATCCCGTGGCCGGGAGTCCCTGGGGCGCTCATCTCGAAGCCCAGGTCCGCCGGTCGGAACTCGGCAATGGCTGGCAGCAATTGCTGATCCGCCCCGGGATCAATTACACCCTCAACGAACGCGTGGCCTTCAGTGCCGGCTACTGCTTCGTGGAGACCCACCGCTACGGCGACTATCCGGCGTTGGATGACTTTCCCGAGCACCGCGCGTGGGAGCAGGTCACTGTGTCCGTGCCCTGGCTCGGTCTGACGTGGGTCAACCGCTTCCGCCTCGAACAGCGCAACATCGCGGAACTTCATCCCGGCCCGGCCGGTGGATTCGAGGTCGGCAATTACCGCTACGAGAACCGCTTCCGTTATCTGCTCCGCACCACTGTTCCGCTGGGTGAAGGCGGTAAAAACTACCTGGTGGCCTGGGACGAGATCTTCCTCAACTTCGGTCCCGAGGTGAAGGGCAACACCTTCGACCAAAACCGCGCGTTCGTTGGGTTCGGTCGCAAGCTGGGCAAACACTTCAAGGCGGAAGTCGGCTTCATGGAACAGACCATCCAACGCCGCCTGGGCCGCATCTGGGAACACAACCACACGCTGGCGATCTACCTGACGTCCAACGCGCCGTTCGGTGCGGCAGCGCCTTAGCCCTCGGTCTCGGGCCAGCCCTCGAGTTCGGTCGCCAGCGCCGCCGTCAGCGCGTCCACAAGTTCCGGCTGCATGAACGCGAAGTCGTCCGGAACTCGCAGGCAGACCAGCCGCTTGCCGGCCAGCAGCTCCGGGAACCGTTCGCGCAGCTTGGCGACGTGTGATTTCTCCATGGCGAAGATCACGTCTGCCCAGCCGATGAGCCCCTCCGTCACGCGCACCCGCGCCTGCGGCTGCGTGCCCGCCGACCGCGCCTGAAACCGCGGCGAACCGTCGAACATCCGTTCGGCCGTGAGGCTGCGGATTTCGTTCCGGCTGCAGATGAAGAGGAGTTTGGTCAAAGTTCAGTCGATGCCGTCCCAATAGAATTGGACTTCGCCGGTCCGCGGATTTCTGGCGATGGCATACACTTCACTCGAAAAACCGCGCGGACCTAGTTTCCGACTCTCAAACGAGTGTTCATGCAAATAGTGCTCGATGCCGTCGCCTGCCAAATCTGGCCAGTCGGGTTTTTGAGCTTGGCGTGTATCCTGTTGGCGCCACTCGGCCTCACTGATGTTGCCGATGAAGGCGGGCAGAAGTGCCTGGAAGGTGGCGTCGTCACAGCCAAACCGGACGACTATTCCGGCCGAGTCGGCAAACCCGCTTGATTCGCCAACAATATTGGTCACTCCCGGCGGCGGTGGCTTCCCAAAGGCCGCTTGAAACACGCGCTGCGGATTCTTGACCGGGCTCCACATCCACACGTAGCAGCCGCCGACCAGAGTGATTAGGCACAGTGAAACGCCAAGCCCGATGCCACCCGTCCATTTCGCCCACCGCTTCTTCTTCCAAAAGCCAAATCCCAAAAGGACGGCCCAGACCAGAGTTCCCGCCGCGAGGGCCAATATCAGCAGCAACGGGATCAGGATGAAGGGGTTGAGAATGGGCATGACAACGGGTCGTGGGGTTTCGGAAGAACTGACCGCGGGTGTGGGTTAGTTCAGGACGCGCAATCCGTAACGGGCAAACTGCTCATCGGCCGACACCACCGGGAGGTTCCGCAGCTTGGCAGTGGCAATGATGAAGCGATCACAAGGATCGTTGTGGTGCGGGGCAAGCTGTGCGGCGGCGATGCAGACACCGAGTTCGAGGGGCAGAACCGCCAGACCGTGGTGCTCGACCACCTGCTCGAACCAGTCCTGGGGCGGTTTCGGCAGGGTCAGCTTGCCTTTGGCGACCTTGATCGCGATTTCAAATCCGCTGATGGCGGAGACATAAACTGCGGGAGCCTCGTTGATTTCCCTCTGGGCCGAACGGCTCAGGCGCTTGCTGCCACTGGCGAGCCAGAGCAGCGCGCAGGTGTCCAGAATCATCGCGCCGCCTCCGGCCATTCGTCGTCGGCCAACGGTTCAACCGGGTCATAGCCAATCCCGATTTTGCCAAGCACGGGATGAGGCTTGGTCCCGTCCACGCGCCGATGGGGCACGAGGTCGGCGACCGGCTCGCCGTTGCGGCAGATGACGATGGTCTCGCTGTCCGCCTCCAACTGGGTCAGCAGGCTGGAGAAATTCGTCTTCGCCTCATGAATATTGACGACCTTCATGGCGCAGAGGTTAGTCCACTTAGTCCACCATTTCAACGGGCAGTTCGGCCGGATGGATGGGCTTCGTCATCCTGGCGCCGGTTGTTTCGGTCGCTTCTCCGCTACTCGCCGGCCCGAGCCAACCGTCTCGTCACCCGCTCCCGGCCCAGCACCTCCAGCAGGTGATAGAGGCTCGGGCCGACGAGCTTGCCGGTGCAGGCGACACGGCAGGGTTGGACCAGCGCGCCGGCTTTCACGCCGAGTTCGGCGGCGAGGGCCTTGAGCGCGGCTTCGAGGGCGGCGGACTTGAACTCGGGCACCTCGGTAAAGGTGGCGGCTAGTTTCTCCAGCAGCGGTTTGGCGGCGGGCGTGAGGGCTTTGGCTTTGGCTTCGGGATCGAAGGTCAGCGCGTCGTCGGCTGCGAAGTAGAAGTCAGTCCAGATAGGCAGTTCCTTGAAGAGCTTGCCCTTTTCCTGCGCGGTGAGCAGGGCGGCGCGCACGTAGTCAGCCGGGAAGCCGGCAGTTTCGATGCCGGCCTTGCGGAGGTAGTCCACGCCGAGCGCGACAAAGCGTTCCGGGTCTATCCGGCGCGTGTGCTCGAAGTGGAGCGCCTCCAGCTTCTTGGCGTCGAAGCGCGCGGGACTGCGGTTCACACGGTCGAGGTCGAAGCGGGACACGAGTTCCGAGACGCTGAGGAGTTCCTGTCCGTCAGCGGGCGACCAGCCGAGGAGCGAGAGATAGTTTACCACGGCTTCGGGCGTGAAGCCGTCTTCAATGTAGTTGGGCACATGCGCGCCGCGGTCGCGTTTGGCCATCTTGGAACCGTCCTCGTTGAGGATGAGCGGGATGTGGGCGTAGCGGGGCGGCTCGACGCCGAAGGCGCGAAACAGCGCGATGTGCTTGGCGGTGTTGCTCAGGTGATCCTCGCCGCGGATGACGTGGGTCATGCCCATTTCCAGGTCGTCCACCACGTTGACGAAATGGAACACCGGTTGGCCGTCGCTGCGCCAGAGCACCCAGTCAGGGTCCTGTTCCTCGCGGTCGGTGAGCGGCCGGACGACGTCGCCGACGATCAGGTCGGGAATCGTGATCGGCGCGCGGGTCATGCGGAAATAGAGGGCGCCGTCGCGTTCGTAGGCGAGGCCCTTGTCGCGGAGTTCGTTGACGCGCTTCCGGTAGATCTCGCCGCGCTGGCTCTGGAAATAGGGGCCGCGGTCGCCTTTGCTCGGGCCGGCCGCGTCGCCATTCACGGGGCCTTCATCCCAGTCCATACCCAGCCAGCGGAGCCCCTGCAGGATGACGTCCACGGCGGCCTGCGAATTGCGCGCGGTGTCGGTGTCCTCGATGCGCAGGATGAACGTGCCGCCGTGATGGCGGGCAAAAAGCCAGTTGAACAGCGCCGTGCGGGCACCCCCGATGTGGAGGTATCCAGTAGGCGACGGGGCGAAGCGAACTCGGACCGGTTGCGACATGCGCGCGGAAAATGCCGGGAGGGTCGGCGAAAAACAAATCGGGATTGCTCAGGTTGCCGGGCAGGTGCCGAGCCATCCTTCCCGGAGCGACGCGGGCGAGTTTCCGGCTGCCCGCAGCGCCCGGAGGCTGAGGGCGGCATGCCGTTTGGCGAGGCGGACGCCTTGATCGTCACGCACGAGTGGGCAGTGGAAGAACGCCGGCGGCGTCAGCCCCAGCGCACAGTAGAGCAGGAGTTGCCGGGCGGTGGACACCAGCAGGTCTTCGCCCCGGACCACTTCCGTGATGGCCATCGCCGCATCATCGACGACGCAGGCGAGTTGATAGCTTGGCAGGTCATCGTGGCGCCATACGACGAAATCGCCGAAGTCACTTCCGGCCACGTAACGTTGGGGGCCGAAATGACCGTCGCGAAATTCGACCACCTCGCCGTCCGACACGCGGAAGCGCCAGGAGACAGACCGGCCCGCGGGAGCCGATTCCGCGGAGCGTGCCCGGCAGCTTCCGGGATAAATGGGTTCGTCGTCCGCCGCATGGGGTGCGGTCAGGGCATTGAGAATGTCCCTGCGCGAGCAAGTGCAGGGATAGATCGCGCCGGAACCACGAAGGCGATTAAAGGCTTCCCGATAATGGCCGAGTCGTTCGCTCTGGCTGTAGGGTGCGCACGGGCCGCCGAGGTCCGGGCCCTCACTCCAGTCGCAGCCGAACCAGCGCAGGTCTTCGATGAATCCGGCGACGAACTCCGGCCGGACCCGGTCGCGATCAAGGTCGTCGTTGCGCAGGATCAGCGTGCCGCCGGCCTCGCGCGCCCGAACTTGCGCCGTCCAGAACGTCCGTGCGTGCCCCAAGTGCAGGAAACCTGTCGGGGAAGGGGCCAGGCGGCCGCGATAAGACGACTCGGCCATGGGTGGTCACGCGTTGAGTCCCGGGCAGGGGCCGAGGCCGGGAATCGTCCGACCCAGCAGACGGGTAGCCTTGGTGCAATCCAGCGAGGTGTCCGGAGCGCGGGGTGGTCCCTGATAGCTGCGCAGGGATTCCGGAACGATCCGCCCCCGCAGCTCGGGATGCTGCCGGGCGACGAATTCGCCGATCTCCCAACGCGACATCCGGCGGTCACCGGCCACGTGGTAGGTTCCGGTCGCGCCGGCGAGCAGGAGTTCAAGCACCGCGGCGACGGTGGACTCCACGGACAGCGGGTTGCGGAACTCATCGGTGAACAGCGGCAGGGTGCGGCCCGCCCGGGCGGCCGCCAGCATCTCTTCGTTGAAGGCCCGGTCACCGGTGGGCGAGATGCCGTAGTTCAGCGACGTCCGCACGATCAGGTGACGCGGATGGAGCCGGACGGCGGCTTCCGCGGCGACTTTCGTTTCGCCATAGACGTGCAGCGGGTTCGGCGTGGCATTCTCCGGATAGCGCCCCCGACGGCCGCCGAAAATGAGGTCCGTGGAAAAGAACACGAACCGGCCTTCAGCCGCGAGCTCGGCGAGCAAGCCGGTCACTTCGACGTTGGTGCGGCGGGCGAGCACAGGATTTGCCTGGCACGCCGGGGTTTTGCTCATGGCCGCACAGTGAACGACCACAGCCGGCGCCTCGCGGCGGAATCGGGCCGCGACGCTGGCGGCGTCCAACAGATCAAGTTCCGCGCGGTTGAGCGGGATGACCTGCCAGCGGCCCATTTGGCGGGCGGCTTGGGCGATGTGATGGCCAATCAGGCCGCCGGCGCCGGTGATCCAGAGCTTGGGAAGGGCAGGGGCGGAGTTCATCGCTGAGTCGTCACATCGCCTCCGAGGATCCGTTCAACGTGCCCGTGGTCGTTGCGGACCACGAGCGCACCTTCGTCATCCAGAGCTTCCGCGACGCCCTGGATGGTCCGGTCGCCGATCTTCAGCGTCACCCGGCGGCCGAGCGTCGAGCAGCGGCGCATCCATTCGTCGCCGACCTGATGGAAGTCGCCTTCGCGGAGCCGGGCATAGACGTAGTCCAGTTCCCGCAGCATCGCCGCCGCCAGTGCGGGGCGGTCAATGTCCTTGCCCGCCTCGGCCCGCAGGGAAGTGGCCACGTCGCGAAGTTCGGCCGGGAACTCCTCCGGGGCGAGGTTCACATCCACGCCGATACCCAGCACCGCGTGCCGGATGTGGTCAATCTCGGTGCTCAGCTCGATCAGGATGCCGGCGCATTTCCGACTGCCGAACATGATGTCGTTGGGCCACTTGATGCCCGGTCGGAGGCCTGTTTCGCGTTCAATCGCGCGCGCCACCGCGACGGCGCTAATCACCGTCAATTGGGTGGCGGCCAGCGGACTGAGGTTCGGCCGCAGGAGGACGGAAAACCAAAGGCCTTTGCCGGGTGGCGAGAGCCAGCGGCGTCCGAGGCGGCCGCGTCCCTGCGTCTGGCTTTCGGCAAACACGACCATGCCTTCCGCGACGCCGTCGTGGGCCAGCTTGTCCACCAGGTCGTTGGTGGAGTCGGTCTCCTTGAAGACCCGGATCTCGCGCCCGACCACCTGGGTGTAGCCGAGGCGGGCGTGCAGATCGTCCGCGTGCAGGGCATCCGGACACCCGCGCAGCACGTAGCCGTGGTGCGGGCTGGCCCCGATGTCGTAGCCCAGCCTGCGAAGTTCCTCGATGCGGGCCCAGATCGCGGCCCGGCTCACGCCCAACTGTTTCGCGAGTTCCGCGCCGGACGCACCGGCCTCCCCGGCCGCGCGCATGGCCGCCAGGATCACGGTGTCGGGCGCCGCGGGCGCGGGACTCTTGCGGGAAGATGCGCTCATGCGAAGTCCAGGCCCAAGTCCACTGCACGCGCAGAATGCGTGATGGCGCCCACGGAAATGAAGTTCACCCCAGTCTCGGCGATGGCGCGCACGGTGCTGAGGTTCACGCCGCCGCTGGCTTCGGTCTGGGCGCGCCCGCCCACGATGGCCACGGCCTCGCGCAACACGGCCGGCGGCATGTTGTCGAGCAGGACGATGTCCGCCCCGGCGTCCACGGCGAGACGCACCTGGTCCAACGTGTCGGCCTCCACCTCGACCCGCAGGCCGGGGAAAAGCCGGCGCGCCCGCTCCACCGCGGCCGCCACGGGATTCGGTGCCGCTCCGGCCAGGGCCGCGAGGTGGTTGTCCTTGATCAGCACGAGATCGAAGAGCCCGACCCGGTGGTTGGTGCCGCCCCCACAGGCGACCGCATACTTCTCGAACCGCCGCCATCCCGGCGTCGTCTTGCGGGTGTCGAGGATGCGTGCGGTCGTGCCCGCGACGGCGCCGACATATTGGGCCGTGGCCGTGGCGACGCCGCTGAGACGTTGCACGAAATTCAGCGCCACGCGCTCGGCGGTCAGGATGGCCCGGGCACTTCCCTGGATTTCCAGGACTCCTCCGCCGGCGGGAATGCCAGCACCCTCTTCGGCCAGGCGCCGGAGCCGCACGTTGGGGGAAAGCTCCCGGAAGGCCGCTTCGGCGAACGCCAACCCCGCCAGCGTGAGCGGTTCGCGGGCGTTCATCACCGCTGCCGCCGTGGCCTCGGGCGGAATGCAGGCCAGGGTCGTCACGTCGCCGCTGCCGATGTCCTCGTGCAGGGCGGCGCGCACGGCGCTGCGGATTTCCTCTGGTTCGAGCGTGAGCACGGGCGAAGGCTGGGGAAACCCGGGCCACTTGGCAACGCACGGTCCGCCCCTTGCCGCGCCAAGCGGTCCCGTTAACCTCGACCCGCCATGCGCACCGAATCGCTGCAGTTCCTCGAAACGCTCGTCAATACGCCCAGCCCCGTCGGTCACGAAACCCGCGGCCAACGCGTCTGGCTCGATTATGCCGGGACCTTTGCGGACGAGACGTTCAGCGATGCCTACGGCAACTGCGTGGCGGTCGGCAACAAGGGCGGTTCCCCGCGCATCATGCTGGCGGCCCACGCCGACGAGATCGCGATGGTGGTCAACTACGTCACCGATGAGGGGTTCATCCACGTGCGGCGCACCGGTGGCATCAATCCGGCCATCACCCGCGCGCAGCGGGCCCTCATCCATTCGCGCAACGGTCCGATCCCGGGCGTGTTCGGTTCGGTCGCGCCCCATCTGACCAAGGGCGACAACGACAAGAAGGAACCCGCGATCCACGATCTGTTCCTCGACATCGGCGTGAGCAGCCGCGACGAGGTGCTGAAGCTGGTTCGCATTGGCGACCCGATTACGTTGAACGACCGCTTCGAGTTGCTCCGCGGCGACTTGGCCGTGGCGCGGGCTTTCGACAACCGCATCGGCACCTGGGCCGTGGCCGAGACCCTGCGCCTGCTCCGGGAACAGGCCGGGAAGTTCGCCGCGGAAGTCTGCGCGGTGTCCAACGTGCAGGAGGAAGTCGGCCTACTGGGGGCCCGGCAAATCGCCTACACCCTCAAGCCCGACGTCGCGCTGGTGGTGGACGTCACCCACGCAACGGACTACCCGACGATCGACAAGCGCCAGCACGGCGACATCAAGATTGGCAAGGGGCCGGCGCTGACCCATGGCGGCTGCAATCATCCCGAGGTCGTGGCCCGCCTCGAAGCCGTCGCCGAGAAGGCGGGCGTTTCACTCCAGCACGAGGCGATGAGCGCGACCAGCGGCACCGACACCGACGTCATCTTCTGGACCCGTGGCGGCATTCCCAGCGCGCTGATCAGCCTGCCCAACCGCTACATGCATTCCCCGGTCGAGGTCGTTTCGCTGGCCGACTTGGAGAAGATTCCCGTGTTGATGGCCGAATTTGTCCTGAGCGTGGCGAAGGGTGAGCAGTTCAAGGTGAAGATTTGAATCCGCCGGATGGCGAAGCCAGATGGGCGAGGTAATCGCATACGTGTGGGGACTTCCACTGGTCTGCCATTTGACGCTTTCGCTCCTGCTCTGGGCCTTTGCGTTGGGCCTGTTGATCGTCCGACGGACCCGATCTCTCGGTAAGCATATCGCTCTGGCTGTGGCCGGCACATTGCCGGTGAGTTGGGGCTTCCATCTGCTCTCGTTTCCCATCGTGGTGGTGGTCGTCTTGCTGGCCTCTCTCTTTTCCTCCCAGTCGGGCATTGCTGGAACACTTTGCATCGCCGCTGTCTGGGTCAGTGTGGTGGCAGTTTCAGTCATTGGATTTTTGGTGGGCTGGCGCACCGGTTGGCGCTGCGCGGACGGCCTGCCCGTGAGGGCGGCAGTGGCAATGGATCCGATTCTTGGGCGGATTACGGCTTGGCTTCTTCGCGTCAGCCTCACGGTCGCTCGTCGCCTCGGTTATCCTGACCGGTGACAAACGCGCGCCTTCCCACTCTGCGGCTTCAGCCCTAGCGTTCGAGCAACATTGAAACCGATCCTGTTCACTGTGGGAGACTTTTCCCTGCACACCTTCGGGGTGCTGGTGGCGCTGGGCTTCATGGCGGGCCTGTGGGTGGCGTCGCGCAACGCGGTGAAGGCCGGCTTCAACGGCGAATTCATCTACGACCTCGCGCCGTGGCTCATTGGCGGCGGCCTCCTCGGGGCCCGAGTGCTCTATGTGGTGAGCTATTGGGACCGTGATTTCGCGGGGAAACCATTGGGAGAGGTGTTCGCTGTGTGGCGCGGTGGACTGGTGTTTTACGGCGGCTTGATCGGCGCCACGGCCCTCACGCTGATGCGCCTGCGGATGATGAGGCAGCCGGTCTGGCGGGTCGCCGACTGCCTGGCCCCCAGCATTGCGCTCGGGCACGTGTTTGGCCGCCTCGGCTGTCTGGCCAACGGCTGCTGCTACGGTTGTCCCGCCGAGGTGGCCTGGGCGATCCGCTATCCGCGCGGTCATGAGACCTTTCCCCTCGCCGCTCTCACTCCCACGGCGGTGCATCCGGCCCAGCTCTACGAGGCAGCACTGAATCTCGCCTTTTTCGGCGCGCTGCTGTGGCTCTTCCGCCGGCGTCGCTTCGACGGCCAGGTGTTCGCCGTGTATCTCATCGGCTACGCGTTCATCCGCACCGTGGCGGAACTCTTCCGGGGCGACTACTCCCGGCAAAGCGACCCCCTCGCCGGCGTGTTCACTCCCGGGCAGATGACCAGCGTCCTGATTCTCGCCTTCGGGCTTTCGCTGTGGTGGTGGCTCCGGAAGCAGGCGGCTCCGTCCCAACCCTGAACCGTCATGGCCGAAACCGACGTTTTCACGGTGGATGCTTCCCGGCCGGGCGAACGCCTCGACCGCTATCTCGCCGAGGTGTATTCGCAATGCTCGCGTGGCGAGATCCAGCGGCTACTCGGCGAAGGTTGCATCAAGGTCAACGGCCGGCCGCCCAAGCCGTCGCAGTCGCCCCGCTGCGGCGACGTCATCGAGGTTCGCTGGCCGTCGCCCAAGAGCACCGAGGTCGAGGCCCAGGACATCCCGCTGGACGTCCTGTTCGAGGACCAGGACCTGTTGGTGATCAACAAGGTGCCCGACATCGCGGTGCATCCCTCGGCCGGTCACGAGGACGGCACGCTGGTCAACGCGTTGCTCCACCATTGCGAGGGCGAACTGAGCGGCATCGGCGGCGTGCAGCGGCCGGGCATCGTCCATCGGCTGGACCTCGACACCAGCGGCTGCCTGGTCATCGCCAAGAACGACCACTCGCACCGGGAACTGCAGGATCAGTTCGCGCTGCGGCGCGTGGAGAAGATCTACCAATGCATCGCCTGCGGCCGGCCCGAACCGGCTGAAGGCGAGATCCGGACCTTCATTGCCCGCCATGCGAGCCACCGCAAGAAGATGGCCGTGGTCGAGGAAACCCGTCGGGGTGCCCGGCCGGCCTGGACCTCCTACCGGGTTTTGGAGCGCCTCCGGGCGGCGAGCTTTGTGGAGTGCCGTCTTCACACCGGACGGACCCACCAGATTCGCGTGCATCTGCAGCACCTGGGCCACCCGATCCTCGGCGACGAGGTTTACGGCGCCCGCCCCAGCCTCCGGGTGAGGGAGGAAACCGGTTTCCAAGCCCAGCGCCAGCTCCTGCATGCCCGCCGGCTCGCGTTCCGCCATCCCCGCACGGGGCAATGGCGCGAGTTCGATGCGCCGCTGCCCGAAGATTTCCGGGAGGCGATCAGGCAACTGCGCCTGCCGGCTGCGGAGGCCTAGCCGGCAGTTCGCAAGCCCGATTCCCGCTGGACCGATGTCCGGCAAAGGAGGCGGAACGCCCACAGGGGCGCGAATTGGCGGGGTTTCTGGCTTGCCCTGACAGCATCTCGGCGCTGAATTTGCACCCACGATGAATCGGAACCCAATCACGCTGACTCTGGGGCTTGCGGCCGCCACGGTGGTCGGCGTTGGCCAGATTCCCCTGAGTTCCCTCACCTCGGGCTTCTACACGCAGAGTTTTGACGCGCTGGCAGCTTCGGGAACGGGCATTATCTGGACCGATAACTCCACGTTGCCCGGGTGGTATTTGAGCCGGCTGACCTATGACACCGGAACTGGCTCATCCAGCACGGGGGCTGCCTACAGTTTCGGGCTGGCTGGCTCGCCGGATCGCGCGTTGGGCTCGGTCGCCAGCGGGCCAACCGGACAGATCATGTATGGTCTTCGGTTTCGCAATGACACGACCGGGGCATTCACCGGCTTCAACATCGATTATACCGGGGAGCAATGGCGGAGGGCCAACAACGCCAGCACCCACTCGCTGCAATTCAGCTACAAGATCAGCGCCAGTCCCATCACCAGCTTGGTCGGAGCCGATTTCAGTTCGGTGACCCAGTTGGACTTCATCGGCCCAGTTGCCGGAGCTACCACCGCGACACAGTTGAATGGCAATCTCACTGCCAATCAGGATGACCTGTTTTTTGGCCTGACCTTTGGGCAACCGCTGGATCCAGGAGAAGAGATTATGTTTCGGTGGATTGACGTGGACGATCTCAATGCCGACCACGGTCTCGCCATCGACAACCTATCAATCGAGGTTCCCGAAACCTCCGCATTCCTGCCTGCGCTGTTGGCGACCGGTGCCGGAGCCATCTGGACAATGCGCCGGCGGTCCAAGTAGGCGGGCAAAACGCGGGCGCGCGAACCCGGAAGGCTTCTCAGCGCTGGCAAAACAAAAAGGCGGTCCCGGCCAACGCCAGAACCGCCCCTTGCGAAATCTTCCTGCGACCCCGGACCGCTTACAGCTTCTTGATCCGGATGTTCCGGAAGCTCACCGGGTCGTTGTGGCCGGCGAAACCAAAGTGCCCGCTGGCGCGGTCCTTGCCGGGATGCGGTGAGTTGGCCATGAACTCCTTCACGGTGGCCACGTCCCCGTCGAGGATGAGGTTGCCGTTCAGTTCCACGCGGATCTTCGAGCCCTTTACCGTCACCTCCTGGAAGTTCCACTGGCCCGGAGGCCGCTGATAACCGGTCACCGCGGGAAGGATGCCGTAAACCGAACCGTGGACCTGACGGGGATCCAGCTTGGCCTTGTGGACCTGCTCATAGTCCTCGGCGAGCACCTGCAGTTCGCACATGCCTTCATAGGCCGTGTCACCCTTGCCCGGATAACGGATCGCCAGCCCGTTGTTGGCGCCGGACGGCACCATGAATTCCAGGCGGGCGGTGAAGTCCGCGTATTCCTCCTTGGTGAAGATCGTGCCGCCCTTGCCAGCCTTGCAGCGGACCGCGCCGTCCACGATTTCGTAGTTGTCGAGCGGTCCGGACCAACCGGCAAAATCCTTCCCATTGAAAACCGACTGGAAGCCCTCTTCGCCGTGGCTTGCGAGGATCTTGCTCGCCTCGGTGGCGCCGATCTCGCGGATGAACACGTTGCGCCAGCGGATCTCGCCGCCGTGGGTCTGGAGTTCAATCGGGCCCTTGGCCGGGATGGGCAGCTTGCGGTCGTAGTAGTTCTCCATCAGCGCGTGTTTCACGACCTGCTTGCCGTTGAGCCACACGCTCACACGCGAACCGACCATCACGATGCGGAAGGAATTCCATTCGCCGAACGCCTTGTCGGCCAGCACGGTCGGATCCTTGCCGGGAGCGCCCGGAGAATTGTTCCACAGGCCGCCCGAGCCCTTGTCGGCGCCAAGGTTAAACTTGGCCTTCTCGGTGTAGTCCCAAATCTGCACCTGCGGCACGCCGCGCAGGTAGATGCCCGAGTCGGCGAGGGCCACCGTCTTGTAGTCCACCAGCAGCTCGAAGTCGCCGTAGTCCTGCACGGTGGTCGCATACTTGCCATGACCGTCATTCACCAGTTCGCCGTTCTGCACGCTCCAGTGGGCGCGCATGTCGGCGGTCCACTCGGCGTCCTGCTTGGCGCGGGCGGCAGCGTCCATCGCCAGATACTTGCGATGGTCGAAGGTGTCACCACCGCGCCAGCCGGTGAGGTCCTGGCCATTGAACAGGGCCTTGAAGCCGGCCGGGGGCTGGTTGAGAGCTTGGGCGAAGCCGGCGCAGCCGGTGGCCGCGGCGAACGCGGCCGACGCGGTGAGCGCGGCGAACTGACGACGGGACAATCGGGAATTCATGAGTGCCCGAACGCTCTAGGCGGACGCTCGCAGCGGGTCAATCCGGGACCAGCGTTCCGCCCACATTTTTCCGGCCCCCAAAGCGGGGAGGCGGTGCCCGGACGGCCTCGGAACGGTTGCCGTCCGCCGCGTTCATTGCGGGCAAAGTGCCTCCGCTGCCACGGTTCGACGACATCCGTCAGTTCCCCGATTGGATCCCGTCGAACGAAGTCGGGTGGCGGCCGACGCTGCGGCAATTCGGGGAAAACTCCGAGCGGCGCAGATTGCACTTGTATTGCTGGCGCTTCGACCGCTTATCGCGCCCAGTGAAAACAAGGGGGCTTTCGACCGCTTTTCCCGGGGCCAGCTCGCAGGCTTCCCGTGCTTGCGCGCCGGCGGACCGGCCGCCGGGATGGTGGCGTTTCGCCTGGGCAGCGATTGCCGGTTGGTTGGCAGTGAACGCGGCCTTGGCCGATACGCTGGCCGAGGTCCGCACGCGCGGTGAGCTCCGCTACGGCAACGACGCCGAGGGCGGCGCGCCCTACATCTTTCACGATCCCGCCCAGCCGGACCAACTGCGCGGCTTTGAGGTGGAGTTCGCCGATGCGCTGGCGGCGAAACTGGGGGTAAAGGCGCGGTTCGTGCAGAACAACTGGGACATGCTGCTCCCGGCGCTGGCCGATCCCGAGAAATTCGACCTCGTCATCGCCGCCCTGGAACGCACGCCGGAGAACCTCGCCAAGGCGGCCATGACCCGGCCCTACTTCGCCTATGGACAGCAGTTGGTGGTTCGCCGGGCTACCACCAACGTCACCAATCTGGCGGACCTGCGGGGCCGACCGGTCGGGGTGCTGTCCGCGTCCGCGTCGCACCGACTGGCCGAGGCCGCGGGCACCGAAGCCAAGGTTTACCAGGACAACGTGAACTACTTTTCCGACCTCGAAGTCGGCCGGCTCGACGCGGTGCTGACGGATTCCCCCATCGCCGCCGAGAATCTCAAGTCGCGGCCCCAGCTTCGGCTGGCCGGCGAACCCTTCGAGCCCGGCCATTACGCGGTGGGCCTGCGGCCCGGCGACACCAACCTGCTGGCGGCGGTCAACGAGGCCATCACCGCGCTCATCCGCGACGGCACGCTGCGACGCATCTACGAACGCTACGGCCTGTGGAACGCGCAGCAGGAAACGCTCGCAGCGTGGCAGCCGCCGGCGGATGCCGGTCCGTCGAAACGGCGCACCGCGTGGACGGAGTGGCGCACCTACCTGCCGCTGCTGCTGCGCGCCTCGGTGACGACCCTCTGGGTCACCTCCGGCGGCATGGTGCTGGCCGTGGTGTGGGGCCTGTGCCTCGCGCTGCTCCGGCTTTACGGCGTGGCACCGCTGCGTTGGCTGGCCATCGCCTACATCGAGGTGTTCCGCGGCACTCCGTTGCTGCTGCAGATCTACTTCATCTACTTCGGCCTCGCGCAGCAGCTCGGACTCCGGCTGTCGGCCGGCTTTGCCGCCGTGCTTTCGCTGGGGCTCAACTACGCCGCCAATGAGGCCGAGAATTACCGCGCCGGCATCCAGGCCGTGCCCAAGGGCCAGTCCGAGGCCGCGCTCGCGCTCGGCATGAGCCGGTGGCTCGCGCTGCGCCGGGTCATCCTGCCGCAGGGACTCCGCATCAGCCTGCCCAGCGTCACCAACGACTTCATCGCCATGTTCAAGGACTCGTCCATCGTCTCCGTCATCGCGCTCGTCGAGCTGACCAAGGAATTCCAGATCCGCGCGCTGGACACCGGCGACTACCTCGGGCTCGGCGCGATGACCGCGGGAATCTATTTCGCCATCAGCTACCTCGCGTCGCTCGGCGCGGGTTGGATCGAGAGGAGGATGCACCGTGATCGTCGTTGAACGGCTCACCAAGACCTTCGGCTCCCGGCCCGTGCTGCGCGGCGTGGACCTCCAGCAGGCCCGCGGCGAAACCGTCGTCTTCATCGGTCCGAGCGGCTGCGGCAAGAGCACCCTCCTCCGCTGCCTGAACCAATTGGAAACCCCCGACGGCGGCCGCATCACGATCGGCGGCGTCACCGTGGAAGGTGGCCAAACCGTGACTCGGGAACAGCAGCGTCAACTGCGCCTGCGGGCGGGCATGGTGTTCCAGCAGTTCCACCTGTTCCTGCACCAGACCGCGCTGGAAAACATCATGGAAGGCCCGCTGCATGTGCTGCGGAAGCCGCGCGTCGAGGCCGAGTCGCTGGCGCGCGAGCTCCTGGCGAAGGTCGGGCTGGCGGAGCACGCGAATCATCTGCCCGGCCAGCTTTCCGGCGGCCAGCAGCAGCGCGTGGCCATCGCCCGCGCGCTGGCCATGAAGCCGGAAGTCCTCCTGCTCGACGAACCGACCAGTGCACTCGACCCGGAACTCCGCGACGAAGTCCGCGGCGTGCTGAACCAACTCGCCGACGAAGGCATGACCATGCTGCTGGTCACCCACGACATGCAGCTCGCCCGCCAGATCGCCGACCGCGTGGTGTTCCTCGACGGCGGACTCGTGGCCGAGCAGGGGCCACCCGGAGACCTGTTCCGCGCCCCGAAGCACCCGCGCACGCAGGAATTCCTCGAGAAAGTGGGCTGACATCCGCCGGGGGTCCTTGCCGCGGTCGGTCAGGCTGGAGTGCAGCCAGTCCGGAACAGAAAGCGCACGGTTCCGCGCAGGGATTCCACCCGCCGTCGTGTGGTGAATTGCTGCGCCCCTCGCAGATGGACGGCAGCGACCCAGGCCCGGCGACGATCAGCGGCGGATAGCGGGACGTCGCCCTGGGGAGGCTGGTGACCAACGCCCGACGGCTAATTCAGGGAAGGCGCACCAGCGCGCTCCAGTCTTCACCAAGCTTGGTGCGGGCCGCCAAACCCCGGGTGTCTGGCGGCAGCGTGCCGGCAAACTTGCGGGCGCCGGCGTTCACGGAACCGCCGACCCGGCGGGGATCCGAGCCGTCGGTGGTGAAAAAGATTTCCGCGGCGGCCGGGACAGCCCGAAAGCCGACAGGACGACCGGAGTCGTCGAGGATCACCGGCGCTTCGAGATCGGGAAGCAGGCCGGCGGCGAAGAGCTGTCCGCGCACGATGTCGGTCCGGACCGGCAGGTAGTTGCGGAGCAGCCGGCTGACTTCGCGCCGCCAGTCGTTGCGACCGAGCGGCCCGGTCACCAGCTGGCCCTGTTCGTCGAGCCGGGGCGGCAGGCCCATCCGGAAGGTGTGCGGCACGTCGCCCCAGCGCGCAGACTCCGCCAGGATCGCGGATTCGATCTGACGCGTCCGGGCCAGGAACCGGTCGGTAAGCGCCTTGGGTTCGAGCACGCCATCGGCCCCGAAGTGCTTCTGGACGTGATCGGCGACCCGGAGGCGGAACTCGGCATTCTCCAGGCATTGTTGCCACAGCCACTGGGGACTGCTCGTGCCCACGGTGTCACCTGTCTTGAACGGACCAAGCCGGTCCTCGGCAGGGTCAAGCAGGGTGTGTTCCGCATCCCACACGAAGAAGCGGAAGCCAAAGCGGCCATCCCGCGGCCGGATCGCGTGGAAGTTGTTCGGGTTGCGGTTGTCGGCGAAGGCGCTGATCGGCGCGTCGAGGTTGCCGCCCCAGAAGATGACGAGCATGTAGTCGATGAGGTTGTCCACATCGAGCAGCGCCTCCCGGCCTGGATCGCGCGAGCCGTCGGGTTTGCAGCCCTGGAGGGCAAAGTAGTCCGAGTTGTCCCGAAGCCCCTTCGCCGCACGCTCATAAAGCCGGTTCCACGCGGCGGTGTCCCCGTCGGTCGCGATGACCTGATACGTGCTTTCACGGGTCGTGAAGCCCGAGTCCACCTTCACCACGTCGTAGCCGTCCTTCTTCCCGCCGAAATGGGTCGCGGCATAGGACGCTTCCGGACGTTCGCAGGTATTGTAGAGACCCCAGTATTGGCCGTTGAGGTAAAGGTGGCAGAACTCGCCGCGCGCGGCGGGGTGGCCCATGGCCCGTTGCAGATCGCGGTTGAACTGGTCGCGCACGAACACGCCGCGATGGTCGCCGGCCAGGCTCCACGAGTAGTTTTGCGCGGTCCGGAGATCGAAGGAATCAAAGCTCTTCACGCCCTCCGGGCCGAACAGGGGGAACTTGAGTTTGCCCTCGCCGTAGTCGTCGCGGAAGAAGAGCCGGAAGGCGTGCTTCGGATTCAGGGGCATGCGGCTGAACCCGCCGCGGATGCGCACGCCGCAGTCGATCTGGAAGTCCGGGCCGCCGCCGGTCGGCAGATATTCCAGCGACATTTCGCGTTCCGACTCGCGGCCCTGCTCACCGGGGTTGGCATAGACGCCGCGCGCCGCGCCAAACAGGGAGTCCACGTCGGTCACCAGCGAGAAACTGGGCAACGCCCGCAAGCCGGCGAGCAGTTCCGCGCGGGTGGCCGGATCGTTCACCACGCGGGGGTCCATCCCGTAGTCCACCTGGTTCTTGCCCCACGTGAACGGAAACCCTTCCGGCGGCAGGCCGTCCGGAGACTGCTTCACGACGTCCTCAGGAAACACAAAGCTGTGGGTCTTCACGCGGGAGGGACTCAAGCCGTCCTTGAAGGCCGCCGCGCGGAGCACCGTGGTTCCCGCAATCCGGATCGGCCCCGCATAGACCTGGCCGATGTTGGCCGCGGGCTTCGAGCCGTCCGTGGTGTAGCGAATGGAGGCTCCCGCGGTTTTCGAGGTGAGCGTCAGTTCGAACGGCGCGCCAAACAGGCCGCGCTTGTGGCTGAACTTCACCTCGGCGGCCTCGGGCGCCTCCGGCTTGCCTTTGGGCGATTTGCCAGCAGCGGATTTCGGAGCGGTCGGGGGTGACGTTTCGGCAGCGTCAACGGAGTGAAACCACGTGGTAACAATCAGCAGCAGGCAGACCGGAGCGATGCGGATCATGGAGCGAAAGGGGAAAATGGGTTGGGGGAAGACGGTGGTCAGCGCTGGTCGGCCCGGCTGGCGCGGATGCGGGTAAGCTCTTCGGCGCTGGCCCGGCCATCGCCGTCGGCATCGAACTTCAGGAGGGCCCGCTGGGACTCCAGATACTCGGGTTCGCTCTTGGACTGGTCCTCCGCGAGCCGGCCCGCGAAGAACGCCGGCACGCCGGTGATCTTGCCCTTGCCGACGTCCGCCAGCATGGCCGCCTTCTCGGTTTTGCTCAGCTCGCCGCTTTTGTCGGCGTCGTAGGTGTCTGTGAGGATCTTCGTTTCGGCATCCCACGCGACCTTCCACTCCGCCGGCTGCATTTCTCCGTCTTTGCTGGCGTCATACTTCGCGAGGAAATCGGCGGGCAACGTGTAGCCGGGCTTCTTGTTGAGGCGGGCCTGCTGGTGCGCGAGGCGCAGCTTCTCCCGCTCACCGTCGTCCAGGCGGCCGTCGTGGTTGGCATCGAAGTCCTTCAGCAAGGCGGCGCGCCGCTGGGCAAACGAAACCGGCGGTTCAGCCGATTGGCTGACAGCGCCGGGGAGCAGCACGAGGGCGGCCAGCGTGAGTTGGCGCACGGAACGGTTCAGGGGATGTCTCATGGAGTCTTGGGATTCTTCAGGTGCTTCTCCGCAAATTCAAGGAAGCGGAGCCAGTCGAACTGCTCCACCGAGTGGCCGCCGGCGCGGTTGTGGTAGCCCACGTGGCCGGACGCAAGGACTTGGTCCACCGCCGGAGAGGCCTCCGATTCGAGGCCGGTCTTGCCCAGCAGCCGATACACTTCGCTGGCGTGGAAGGCCGAGAGATATTCGCCGCGGGGATCAGCCCAGAGATCCTCGGCGCCGCTGGCGACATAGACGGGACGCGGGGCCAGGCAGGCGAGGAGCATGTGCTGGTCCACAGGCAGATCTTCCTCGTTGCGGGCGAACTTGGCGGCATTGCGGCAGAGCCAGTAGGGAAAGCGTGTCACCATCTTCTCCATGTTCTCGCCGAAGTTCCGCTTCCACAGCGCCGCCCCCGCGCAGCCGCTCTGGGCCAGGACGGCCAGGGCGAACCGCTGGTCTTGCGCCGTGGTCCAGAGGGCGGCCTTGCCCATCTTGGAATGGCCCATCGCCGCAATCCGTTTCGCGTCAATGTCCGAGTCGGTCTCCAGGTAGTCCATGGCGCGCGAGGCGGACCAGGACACGGTGGCGATCACGCCCCATTCGTTGGCTTTCGGGAAACTCTGCCCCGTGCGGTAAAACAGCGGATGCAGGCCCTTCTGGAATTCCACCTCGTTGTGCCGGACCAGTTCGCCCTGGGGCACGACGGCAAATCCAAAGCCGCGTTGAAAGAACTCGCCGAGCGGCAGCCCGTTGCGGGTGAATCCGGGCTTGTCCGGATGCGCGTCGTGGCCGTCGTCACGCGTGCCGGCGAAGCTGTGCAGCAAAAAGGCCGGGGCGGGTTTGGTTCGCCCGTTGGGCGTGAAGACGAGGATCTGGATCTCCGCCGAACCCTTCGCGTTCTCGAAACGCAGGCGCACGTCCTTGCGCGTCGCCTGGCCGCCCATGTAGGCGGGATCGGTCTTCACCACGGCGAAGGTCGTCATCACCGGCGACTCCGGCTGCGGCACGACGCCGTAAACGAGGTTACCGAACAGCGCCATGAGCTGCGGGCGGCGCACGTTGAACCATTCCTCCGGCGTCGTGACGGCCTTGCCCTCGGCGGTGACCAGGATGGGCGGCAGTTGATACGGCGGCACCGCGGCCTCGTCGCGGATCACGTCAAAGTCACGGTTCTTCGGCTCTTCGGCCCGCACCGGAACCGGGAGGAACAGGAACACGCTCGCCAGCAGGCAGGGGAACAAGGGGCGCAGATGCTTCATGGCAGGACGACTTCGATCCGGTGAATTTCCAGTCCGGCATCGTCAATCACGGTGAGGGCGTAGAGGTCGGTGAGTTCCAGGCCGGCGGGCGAGGACGAAAGCTCCGGATGCAGCGGACGAAAGGCGGTCACCGGCAGGTCCACCATCCAGCGATCGCCCGCCGGGCCGAGCCGGGCCGGCGGCACATCCACCTCAAATTTGCCGGCGAACACCCCGCGCATCCGCTGCGTGCTGAAGCCGAAGCGGACGGTCTTGTCCCGCAGGGTTCGGCCCTCAAAGCGGACGTGCGCCTCCGCCCGCAATTCCAGGGGACGTCCCACCGTCTGAAAGGGGGACAAGGACACCGCGTGCAGGAGCACCGGCGGACGGTCCGGCAGCGGCCACAGCAGCGGCACGGCCCCTAGGCGGTTCGTCCCAAAGGTGCCGGAAGGCAGCCAGCGGCCAAGGATTACGGCGGTGCTCTCGTCGAGGTTGCACTGCCAGGTGGAAACCGGGGCCGGCTGAGGCGTCGCCACCGGTGGCGCCTGGGCGGACAGTTCGACGCTGGCCTGAAAGCCACCGGCAACCTCCACCGGGTCGGATTGCAGCGGGTGCCGGACCTGCGCCCGCCCCTGGTTGACGCGCAGGATAGTTTCCACCGCCGTGGCCTGAAGGTCGAACTGCGCCTGCCCCGCCTCGACCACTGAGGTCGGCGTCTGGACCACCAGTTGGGCGGACCCGGCTTTGGCGGCGGGACTATGCCAAAGGTTCCCCCGCAGCAGGTTCACCCGCCCGCCAGCGGGCGACGATTCCAGCAGACGCAACGCCGAATGTCCCGCCACCGTGAGACGGGAGCCATCCCGTAACTCCAACTCGACCCAGGCATCGCACGAGCGCGTCTCGATCATGTCGCCGGCCCGCAGGCGCACGCCCGGAGGCAGCGGCTGTTCCGCCGCCCCGCGGGCGCCAAACACGCCGCTCGTTCCGGTGACCCGGATGACCCGCGCCAGTTCGCGTCCCCCGCTCGGGCGCAGCCACAGGCCGGCGGCTCCGATTCCCAGAACCACCAGGGCCGCCGCCGCCCAGCGCCAGATTCGCGGTGTCGGCCGCGGAAACGGAACCACCGTGGGGTCCGCCCGTCGGGCTGCGGCCGTGCGCTCGGCATCGGCAAACAGCACCGCCTCCTCGGCCAGTGTCCGCAAGGCGGCCCGCGTCTGCGGTTCCTCGCGCAGTTCCTGTTCGAGGCCGCGCCGCTCCTCGGCAGTCACGCGGCCGTCCAGCAGCCGCAGCAGGCGTTCAGCAACCGTATCGTCGGGTTTCACGGGGCCTCCTCCCCGGCTTTGGCCAACCGGCCTTCCACGCACTGGCGCAGGCTCCGATGGAGGCGGGAAAGCCTTTGGTAAACCGCTTCCAGGCCCACGCCGATCCGGGCGGCGACTTCCTCACAGGTGCAGCCGTCATGGTAACGCAGGCGCAGCAGTTGCCGGGCTTCCGCCGGGGCGGCCCGGAGGCATTCGATCAGCGCATCTAGGCGTGCGCCGCCCGCCGGAGCAGCCACCTGCCATTCCCGGTCCAGCAAGTCCAACACCGCTTCGTCCAGGCCGACCGACTCCCGCCGTTGGCGGCGAAGCCAATCCATTCCCTCCCGTCGGGCGGTGATGAAGGCCCACGACAGCAGCGCCGCCTCGCTCTCAAACTCACCCCGGCCGGTCATCGCCTTGAGCGTGACGTTCTGGAAGATGTCCTCCGCGGCATGGGCATCACGGACCACGAGCCAGGCCGCCGCCGAAAGGCGGGTTCGGGCCTGCATCAGGCTGTGAAGGATGTCCTGTTCCGTCAGTTTCATGCGGCTGCGTCGGCAGACGGGTGATCGGATCGAGCGCCGGTCTCCGACATCAGGCACCTGACTCGCGGATGACCGCTGCTGCCGGCGCGAGCCCGCCACTTCGGTCCTGCCGTCCACTGGATGGGAGTGTTCACCGGAAATCAGGCGGAGGGAAATGGGACGGAGGCCGGCGCCGTGGGCCGGCGGGTGAGCCACCGCCGGATGGTTTCGCCGGAATCCTGGGCGAACAGCAGGGCGCACGGCACCAGGAACAGCGTGATAATGGTGGTGAACAGGATGCCGAAGCCCATCGAGACGGCCATCGGGATCAGGAACTGCGCCTCGATGGAGCGGTCGAAGATCATCGGCGCGAGGCCGACGAAGGTCGTGATCGAGGTGAGGAGGATCGGCTGGAAGCGGCGCAGCCCGGCTTCCCGGGCGGCCTCGAGCAGCGTGGCTCCGGCGGCGCGGCGCTGGTTCACGTAGTCCACAAGCACGAGCGAGTTGTTCACGGAGATGCCTGCGAGGGCGAGCATGCCGAAGACCGACAGGAACGACGGCGTCATGCCCAGCGCCAGATGCCCGAGCAGCGCGCCGATGGTCCCCATGGGGATGATGAGCATCACGTAGATCGGCTGCGTGAGCGATTGCAGGGGGATGGCCAGCAGCGCGTAGATGGCCAGCAGCAGCCCGACCGCCCCGAGAACGGTGCGTTGGCGGGACTCCGCGGCCTCGGCCACGTAGCCCTTGAACTGAAAGGACAGATCCTCGCCCTCCAGGCACAGCGCGAGGAGCTGCGGCTCCAGTTCCCGGGCGATCCCCAGCACATCCACCGAATCGTCCGCCGGCTGGGCGCCGATGCGGATCACCTCGGCGCCGTCGTTGCGCTCCACGAAGGAGGGCGCCTTGGCGAACCGGACCTCGGCGACGGTGGCCAGCGGCACTTCCGCCCCGCGTGGGGTGCGGATGCGGAGCTGGTCGAGCGTGTGGAGCGTCTCCCGGTCCGCCCGCGGTAGACGGACCATGACACGGATGTCGTCCACGCCGCGCTGCACCCGCTGGGCCTCCTCGCCGTAGAAGGCCTGCCGCACCTGCCGGGCCAGCAGCGCCTGGGTGAGGCCGAGTTCGGCGGCGCGCGGCTTGAGGCTCAGCTCAAGCTCATCCTGGCCATAGTTGATCTGCGCCCACGCCGTGCGGATGCCGCCATAGGACTCCAGCAACTCCTTCATCCGTTGGGCGATCTCCGCCTTTTTCGGCGAGGTCGGACCCCGCAGCTCGAAATGGAGGTTGCCATCCGCATATTCCTGACCGCCTTCGAAGGACTGTTCGGCAAAGATCCGGAAAAAGGTCGCTTCCGGGATGGGCCCGACCAGTTCGGTCCAGCGGTTGGCGATGACGGCGTTGCGCGGGCCAGGCTCGGACCGTTCGGAAGGATCCGCGATCTCGACCGACACCTGCCCGGCGGACTTGCGGAAGCCGCCGCGGGCATCGGAGCCGCCAATCACCCGGGTGACGTTCCGGATGAGGGACTCGCCGGTGCCGGGGTCCTGGAATTCTTTCCGCATCTGTTCGAGGGCCGCCGAGATGCGGTCCACATACCGGGCGGTGACGTCGACCGGAGTGTCCTCCGGCAGGCGCAGGACGGCCGTGATCCGTCGCGAGTCCACTGACGGGAACGACACGAACTTCATCCGCCCACCCAGGCAGTAGCCGGCCATGAGCAGGCCGACGGCGACAAAGGCGGCCAGCACCGTCGCCCGGTGTTTCAGCGCCGCGTCGAGGGTCGGCCGGTAAACGCGGTCCACAAAGCGGGCGAGTCCATCCGTGATGCGGGCCTGAAACCGGTCAAAGGCGTTCTGGCGCGGCCCGACCGCGAGGTCCTTGAGGTGCGTCGGCAGGAACAGCTTGCAGGCCAGCAGGGAGAACAGCAGCACCGCGGCGACGACGGGCGGAATCTGTTTCGCGTAATCGCCCCAGGTGCCCTGGAAGAAGAGCATCGGCACAAACGCGACAATGGTGGTGAGCGCCCCAAAGGTGACCGGTGTGGAAACTTCCTGAGTGCCGTCCACCACCGCGTCCAGCGGCGACAGCGTGCCGGACTTTAGCTTCTCGAAGATGTTCTCGCCGGTGACGATCGCGTCGTCCCCCACGATGCCGATCACGATGAAGAAGCCGAAAAGGCTCATCATGTTGGCGGTCATCCCCAGCCACGGCATGACCAGCAGGCCGCCGGCGAGGGCGACCGGGATGCCAGCCGCAATCCAGAAGGCCAGCTTTGGCCGCAGTGTAAGCCCCAGCAGCAGCAGCACGAGCAGGCCGCCCTGCAGCGTATTGGATGCCAGCGAACTCAGCCGTGCGCGGATGGACAGCGACTCGTCGTTCCACACCGTGAGGCGGATGCCGTCGGGGAAGCGCGAGCCGGCATTCCGCACGTATTCCCGGACTTTGTTGGAGATGTCGATGGCGCTCTCGTTGCCAGTGCGCATCACCTGCACGAAGAGCGCCGGCCGGCCGTTGAACTCCACCCGCTTTTCGCCCTCCTCGAAACCGTCGAGCACCGTGGCCACCTCTCCGAGCAGCACCTCCGCCCCGCTGGCGGCCCGGAGCGGGATCTTCGCAAACTCCGTCTCGGAGTAGGCCTGCCCGCGCGTGCGCACGATCAGCGTGCCCCCGGCGCTGTCGATGGCCCCGGCCGGCAGGTCGATCGAAAAGCGCCGCACCGCGTCCGCGAGCTCCTGAAAAGTCAGCCCGTAGGCCTGCAGGCGGTCGGAACGCGCCTCGATGGCGATCTCGACCCGCCGTCCCCCCTGGACTTCGGCCCGGCTGATGCCCGGCAGTTCGAGCAGATCCTCCTGGACCCGTCGGGCGGCCTTGCGGAGATCCTGCGGGCTCAGTTCGCCGGTCACCGCGACGTTCAGCACGGCGAAGTAGTTGCCCGATTCCGGGATGAACACCCGTGGGCGTTCCGTCTCGTTGGGGAATGTCGTGATGGTGTCCACCCGGGCTTTGACCTCGTCCATCAGCTCCCGCAGGTCGGTGCCCGGTTCGGCCTGGAGGTAGAACCTTGCCAGCCCCGTCATGCCGTCGGCGTTCAGCTGCTTGATCCCCTGCACGCCTTCCAGTGCCTCCTCGATCGGGATGAGGATGGCCCGTTCGACGTCCTTGGCCGTGGCCCCGCGGTAGGGCATCTCGATCATCACCGTGCGCCAGCTCAGCGCCGGCGTGATCTCGAGCGGCGTGCGGAAGGCGGCCATGTAGAGGCCGCCCCCCAGGATGGCGAGCATCAGGAAATTGGCGGCGATGCCATTCTGGGCAAACCAGCGGATCATGGCGTCCTCCCACCGGTGGGCACGCCGTTGGTGCCCGCCGGCACGGCGTTGGTGGAGGCGGACACGGCGGGGATCTCCGGGATGATTTCCACCTTGGCCCCCTCCGGCGCATAGACGAGGTGGGTGGTGGCCAGCAGGTGGCCGGCGGGCACGGAGTCGGCCGACACGATAACGGATTCCTCGTCGGACCAGATCGGGGTGATTCGCCGTGAAGTCAGTGTCAGCTTTTCGCGGTGCACGAAATGGACGCGGTCCAGTTCCCGCACCGCCACCCGGGGCAGCACGATGACATTCGTCAGCACCCTTCCGCTAACCAACCCGGTGACGGGGTGGCCCGGCCGCAAGGCCGGCTGCGCCGAGTCCAGCCCAAAGGGATCGGGCACGCGAACGACAAGAAGCGCATCCAGGGAATTCTCGTCGAGCGCCCCCTCCGTCCGCACCACAAACCCCTGGCGCCGGATGGCCGCCGCCGGATCCAACGCATCGGCAAAGGTGACCTCGGCGACCGGTTCGGAGGGCCACGGCAGCAGGAGGCCTCCTCCCCAGTAGCCCGGGTTACCGGAGACGCTGATACGCCGGACCTGATCGGGAAGTTCGAGGAGCCGGAGGTCCCGAACCGCCACTGGCAGGCGCACTTCGGCCTCATCCACCGCGAAGATGCTGCCCAACGGAGTCCCAGGACCGACCAGCAGTCCCGGCCCCGCCGTGCGGCGACGCACGCAGCCATTGAACGGTGCCCGGATCCGGGTGCGCTCAAGGTCGCGCCGGGCCCGTTCAAGCTGGGCGGCAGCCGAGTTCACGTCGGCCTGGGCCTGGGCGAGCGTGGCTTCCGTCACCTCCGCCTGGGCTTCGGGGAGCAGCCGGTCTTTCAGCAGGCCCTCATTGCGCCGGTGGCTCAGCAGGGCCAGCTGCCGGGCCGCCTCCGCACTCCGCAAACGGGCCTCGGCCATCGCGATCGCGGTGCGATAGTCCTCGTCCTCGAGTTCCAGCAGCACCTCATTCACCGCAAAGAACGAACCGTCTTCAAACTGTTCACTCAACCGGGCCACCCGGCCAGACACCTGCGCGCTGAGGGTGATCTCCTCCCGGGCCCGCACCACCCCCTGCGCCCGCAGCACCACCGGGAAGTCGCGCGGCTGAACCGCCAGCACCCGGGTCCGCACCGCCTGCGGCTTGGCCGGCGGCAGCTTGGGCCGGGCCGGCTCACGCGACAGCAGGACAAACCCCACAAGGCCGAAGGCCAGAAAGGCGACGCCACCCACCCAACGCAGAGCCGGCAGCGATGACGGGGAGCCGGCGGCCGGCTGGCGACCGGATTCAGGGGGCGGCATTACGTTTTCAGTTCGCGAGGACAGTGGAGGGGAAACGCACAGCGCTGCAAAATCCTGACATCAAAACTAGCGAGGCGACCTTGGGCTTCCCGGCGCAAAGGCTCTGGCATTTGCGCCTTGAATCGCTGGCTGGCTTGCCCGACGACTGGGGCATGACCACTTGCCGCAATTCGCTGTCCGCGTTGGCCTGTCTGCTGTTGACTGGCTTTCTCTTGGGCTGCTCCAGCGTCCAGGTCCGGGAGGAGAAACCGGGCACGGCCGGGGACGGGAACTTCACCGTGGGGCCGGAATACCAGGTGGATCCGGACCTCACCGACCGGGGCAATCCGAAGGGACGGCAGTTCGAATTCAAGCTCCGGCTCGCCGACAGCCGGATTTTCCGGGGCGACGATGCGACGTTGGAGCCGGCCAAGAAGGCGGTGCGGGTGGAACGGAAGATCTTTGTCTATGTGCCGGCGGCCTACCGCGACGGGACGCCCGCGCCGGTGCTGGTCACGCACGACGGGCCGAGCCAGCTGAAGCTCGTGGCCAACGCGCTCGACAATCTCACGATTTCCCAGGACCCGAACCGCAAACTGCCCGCCTTCGTCGTGGTGGCGGTGGAGAACGGCGGCAATGACGGCAAGAACAGCGAGCGCGGCCTGGAATACGACACGATGTCGGACCGCTTTGCGCGGTTTATCAACGACGAGGTGTTCCCCGCGGTGCTGGCGAGCCCCGAGATTCGGGCGGCGTATCCGAAGCTGGCGTTCACGGCCAATCCGTGGGGCCGGGCGACGATGGGTTGCAGCTCCGGCGGCGCGGCGGCGCTGACCATGGCGTGGTTCCGGCCGGACCTGTTCCGGCGGGTGATCGCCTACTCGGGCACCTTCGTGGACCAGCAGGACGACGACGCACCGGAGGAACAGAAGTATCCCTACGGTGCGTGGGAGTATCATTCCAGCCTCAAGCTCATCCAAAACGGGGAGAAGAAGCCGCTGCGGATCTTCACGCACGTCTCGGAGAACGACCTACGGGCCAAGGACCCGGAATCCACCCAGCACAACTGGGTGATGGCCGGCGAACGCACCGCCACGGCGCTGCGGGAAAAGGGTTACCACCATCGCTACGTGTTCAGCCTCGCGACCGGTCACTGCGACAAGAAGGTGTTTGAACACACCCTGGCCGACACGCTGGTGTGGCTGTGGCGGGGTTACGAAGGGGAGTGAGGGCCCGGCTTGGTGCCAAGCGCTCCGGACGGACTACTTCCTCCCAAACCGAACGTCCATCCACACGGCGAAGGCCAGCACAAGGCCGCGGACGATGTATTTCAGCTCGGGTGACACCGCGAGCAGCGTCATGCCGTTGAGCAGGCTGGCCATGATCAGCGCGCCGAACAGGGCGCCGAGCACCGAGCCGCGCCCGCCCTTCAGGCTGGTGCCGCCGATCACACAGGCGGCGATGGCGTCGAGTTCCATCAGATCGCCGACGGTCGTCGTTGAGTTGCCGATGTAGGCTGTCTGCATGAAGCCGGTGATAGCCACGATGCCGCCCAGAATTGTGAAGGTGATGATGACCGTCTTGCCCACCGGCACGCCGGAGATGACCGCCGCCTCCTCGTTGCCGCCGATGGCGTAGAGGTGTCGGCCGAATGGCGTGTGGCGCGTGAGCGCGTGGACTCCCGCCGCCACCGCGCACAGGATCACGAAGCTCAGCGGCACGCCCCGGAACTGGTTGCACACGAGCACGACCAGCGTGATGCCCTGCGCGGCGAGGAAGGTCTTGAGGTAGGCCATTTCAAAATCCTCCACGCGGGCGCCGATGGCCCGACGCCGGGCGCGGGCGCGGCTTTCGAGCACGATCAGCAGGGCGATCACGGCCCCGGCCAGCACCCAACCAGCCACGGGCGTGAGGTAGTAGGTCGTGAGCAGCGAATAGAGGTTGTCCCGGCCGTCGCGGGTCACGGGCACGGTGTGGCTTTGGATCACCAGCCAGAAGACGCCCTTGAAGGTCAGCAGTCCGCCCAGCGTGGCGATGAAGGCCTGGATGCGATTTCGCACGATGAACCAGCCCAAGCCGGCGTAGAGCGCCAGTCCGACGGCGAAGCTGACGAGCAAGGCCAGCGGCGCGGACCAACCATGCTGATTCACGAGCACCGCAGCCGTTCCGCCCATGAGGCCCGCGCCGGCGCCGACAGACAGGTCCGTGTGTCCGGGCAGCAGGACGAGCAGCACGCCAACCGCCAGAGTGGCCGTGACCGAGAGTTCAATCATCAGCATCGAGAGGTTGCGGGGGCTGAGGAACTGCGGCGAGAGCAGCGCGAACAGGATCCAGATCAGCGCCAGCATGGCCGGCATGATGAGTTCGCGCACCGGAGCGGCGGCTGGGCGCGGCGTCGCGGGCAGGGCAGGGGCGGTCGTGGTCATGGCGATTTCACGGAGAAGGAAAGTGAGAAAGTGAGCGGGTGGGAATGTGGGCAAGGCAACCAACGTCTCACTTGCTCACTTTCCCACCTGCTCACCCGCAACGACGAGTGAGCCTCCTCACGTCGGCTGTTCCGAGGGCGGGCTGGACGATGGCGGTTCATCGCGGTTCGGTGGCTCTGCTTCCCATCGCGGCGGCGAGCAGGGCTTCCTGGTTGAACTGTTCGCGGGTGAATTCGCCGCCGATGCGGCCCTCGTGGAGCATGAGGATGCGGTCACTCATACCCATCAATTCAGGCAGTTCGCTGGAGACCAGCACCACGGCCTTGCCCTGGGCGGTCAGCTCGTTGATGAGGTGATAGACTTCGAGCTTGGCGCCGACGTCGATGCCGCGCGTCGGCTCGTCGAGAAACACGACCTTGGGCTCGGTCATGAGCGCCTTGCCGAGCACGACCTTCTGCTGGTTGCCGCCTGAGAGGCCGCCCACGGTGGTTTCGAGGCCGGGCGCCTTGATGCGAAGGGTGTCGAAGAAACGGCGGTTGGCCGGTTGCTCTGCGGTCTCGTCGAGGAATAACCCGGGATTGAGGCGGTTAAGCGACGAAAGTGACAGGTTGAAGCCGATGGCCTGCTCCAGGTGCAGGCCCAGCCGCTTGCGGTCTTCAGTGACGAGCACGAGGCCGCGTCGGATGGATTCGCGCGGAGTGGGCTCGCCGTAGGGGGCGCCGTCCAGGCTCACGTCGCCCGAGTGCCGGACGCCCCACGCGCCGAAGAGGTGCTGCAACAATTCGGAGCGGCCCGCACCCATGAGGCCGCCGATGCCGAGGACTTCTCCCGCGGCGACGCTGAATGACATGTCGCGGAGGCGGGGCGCCGATTCGGCATCTGGGGAGACGGAGAGATTTTGGACGGAGAGCAGAGGCGCGGTGTTGTGCGACGAGAATGGATGACGCCCGCCCTCACCCTGGCCCTCTCCCCCGGGGAGAGGGGAAACCGCACCAGCCCCAAGCGCCTTCGGATGCGAAACTGACGAGGACTGCCTAGAGACCTCCGACCATGTCGAAGGGGCCGCCCCCTCCGGCTTCCGATTTCCGACTTCCGACTTCTTCCTCGGGAAGAGGTCCTTGATCTCACGTCCGACCATGTGGCGAATGATCGTGGGAATGTCTGCCTCGGCGGCGGGCAGCGTGGTGATGCTCGCGCCGTCGCGGAGGACTGTGATGCGGTCGGCGAGCGACTTCACCTCACCGAGCTTGTGCGAAATGTAGATGCAGCCGACGCCGGTGGCGCGCAGGTCGCGGACGATGCGCAGTAGGATGGCGACCTCGTGCTCGGCCAGCGCGGCCGTGGGTTCGTCGAGGATCAGGATGCGGGAGCGCTTGTTCAGCGCCTTCACGATTTCGACAAGCTGCTTCTGGCCGACGCCGAGCTCGCGGACGGGCGTGTCGGGATCGAGTTCGATGCGGAACTTGGCGAGCAACTCTGCGGCATCGGCGTAGGCGCGGTCCCAATCCACCCAAGGTCCGCGGCGGCGTTCGGCGCCGAGGAAGATGTTCTCCGCCACGCTCATTTCCTCCACAAGGGCGAGCTCCTGGTAAATGACCGCGAGGCCGGCCGCCTCGGCGTCCCGCAACGAACGGAACTCGGCGCGTTTGCCGTCCATGAGGATGTCGCCCTCGTAGCTGCCGAACGGATGGATGCCCGACAGCGTCTTGATGAGCGTGGACTTGCCCGCGCCGTTCTCGCCGCACAGCGCGTGAATCTCGCCCGGCCGCAGGTCGAACGACACGTCGCGCAAGGCGACCACGCCGGGGAACGACTTGGTCAGGTGCCGGGCTTCAAGGAGGGGATTCATGGACTGCAGAATGACCAGTGCTCAATTTCCAATGACCAGCTTCGATTGGGTCACTGGGCCTTGGTCATTTCAAATCTTCCGCCTTGTGGAAGCCGTCCTTCACTACAGTGTCCTGCATGTTCGCCTTATCCACGGAGACGACGTCTTCCAGGATGCTGGGCACTTTCTTGAAGCCGTTTTCCACGACGCCGTTGGCGATCAGCACTTGGCGTTTGCCGAGGGCGACGGCGGCTTCGGCGGCGCGGTCGGCGAGTTTCGAGAGCGGCTTGTAGATCGTCATGGTCTGCGTGCCGCGGAGGATGCGCTGGCAGGCGGCGAGTTCGGCGTCCTGCCCGGTGACGAGCACCTTGCCGGCAAGGCCTTCCTCGGTGAGCGCTTGGATCGCGCCGCCGGCGGTGCCGTCGTTGGAGGCGAGCACACCGTCGAGTTCGCGGCCCTTGGCGGTGATGGCGGCGTTCATGATCTTCTTGGCGTTCTCGGGCTTCCAATCCACGCACCAGTCCTCGAACAGGACTTCGATCTGCCCGCTGGCGATAAGCGGATTGAGGATGTTGTCCTGGCCGAGCTTGAAGAGCGCGGCGTTGTTGTCGGTCTTCGAGCCGTAGATGCGGACGATCTTGGCCTTCCTGCCGCGGAGCTGGTTCACGAGGTAACGGGCCTGTTCCTCGCCGACACGCACGTTGTCAAAGCTCAGGTAGAGGTCCACGTCGGAATCGCGGATCAGGCGGTCGTAGCTGATCACGGGCACGCCGGCCTTCTTGGCGGCGCCGACGGCCTTGGCCATGGCCTCGCCGTTGTGTGGAACGATGACCAGCACATCAATGCCGCGGCTCAGAAGCGCCTCGCAGTCCTGCATTTGGCGGGCGTCGTCGGAATTAGCTGAGGAAGCGAACACCTCCGCGCCGAGTTCGGTGGCCTTGGCGGTGAAACGGTCGCGGTCGCGCTGCCAGCGTTCCTCCTTGAGCGTGTCGAGCGACAGGCCGATGCGGACCTTGCCGCCGGGCTTGGCGGCGCCGCCCGCTTCGGCGGTGGTGCCGCGGCGGGAGACGACCACGCCGATGAGCACGCTGAGGATGAGCGAACCGGTGACGAGCAGGAGACGCGGATTCATGTCGCGAAAGAGATCGGGAACGCGCCGAGAGAACCGTCTGCGCACGCTCCCGGCAAAGCGAAAAGCACGGTGGTGTCTTCCCGGAGGGCGCACCTTGAAATTGCCGGCGCGGTCCGTGAAGGTGCCGCGGTGTCCGCTCCGAGCAGCAGCCCCAGCACCGATCCCCGCCGGCAACGATCCCGGCGGTCGGAAAAGGCCGCGGCATTCGCCCGCCGGGTCATCGGGTTTGCGCTGCTGCTGATCCTCGTGTCCGGCGGGGCCCTGGCGTGGAATTCCCGGGGGCGGGCGATTTACCAGCGGTGGCAGCGGGAGCGTCAGGTGGTCCAGGCGGAGACGGCCTTGGCGGCGAAACGGTATGAGGAAGCCGCGACCCTGGCACGCCAGGTCGGGGCGGTGGATCCCCGGAACCTGCGGGCCGCCCGGGTGGCTGCCGAGTCGCTGCAGGCGCTGGGACTTGAGGATTGTGTCCGGTGGTGGCGGCGGATCGCGGAACTCAACCGCTATGAGGCGGAGTCGGTCACGAAATGGGCCAGCGCGGCCTTCCAATTCGACGACCTGCGTTCCGCGTATGCCGCGCTCCGGCAGTTCCCGCGGGGCACGGATACGGCCGCCTACCACGACCTGGCTGGCCGCGCCGCACTGGGGCGGGGCGATGTGGAAAAGGCGCGGGTTCACTTCGCGAAAGCCCTGGCGAAAGCTCCGGAGGATGCCGGCATCCGGGCCCGATTTGCCGAAGCCCACCTTGAGTCATCCTCCCCGGAAGACCGGAAACGGGCGGTCGCGTTCCTGGAGACGCTCGCGGCGGAACCGGGCAATTCGCGAGCGCTGAGCCTGCTTACCAAAGAGGCGCTGGGACGAAGGGACATGGTCCGGGCCGCGCAGTTGAGCGAACGCCTGCTGACCCGCACCAATCTGACCTTCGCGGACCGGCTGGTTCACCTTTCGGTGCTGCACCGGGGCGAAGCGCCCACGTTTGCGGTGGAGCGCGAGCGCTTGCAGGCCGAGGCCGTGCAGCGGACGGACCTGCTCGTGCAATGGCTCGAATGGTCGGCTCAGGAGGGCTTTGCGGCAGCGGCACTGCAATGGTTCAAGGGGCTCGATCCGGACGTCCAAAACCGCGCGCGCGTCATGTCGGCGGTGGCCGATCTGCATGTGGCCATGGCGGACTGGCAGGGACTTCGCGAATGGGTGTTCAACGCCAACTGGGCGGAACTCGAACCGCAGCGGATGGCGTTCGAGGGGTTGGCGGCCGTCCGGCTCTCGCTCGGCGGCGTGGCCAATGCGGCCGATGGCCCCTGGCGACAGGCGCTGCGGGAAGCGAAGGGCCAGGCCCAGCACCTCCATTGGCTCGCCACCCGGGCGGAACGGTGGGGTCTGTTCGCGCCCGCCGAAGCCACGCTGTGGCAGATGGTGCAGAAGGACATTGATCCGGATGGCGCGCTGGAGCGCCTTGCGGGCATTTATCGCCGGCAGAATCAGGCGGATGGTCTCCTGAAGGTGGCGAAGCGGCAGCTCGAGCTGCATCCGCGGGATCCCAGTGCGGAAACGGATGCGCTATACTTCGGCTCACTTCTCCAGATCGATGCGCTGCAGTTGCGTCCGTTGGCCGAGCGGGTGGCGGCACGCGTCGCGGAGGCGCCCGAAGCGGCGGTGGCGGTCGCCATGTATCGGGCACGGACCGGTGAAGCGGCCGAGGGCCTGAGACTGCTCCGAGGCCTCCCGGAATCGGAACTGGCGGCGCCCGACCGCAGGTCACTGCTCGTGCTGTTGCTCGCGCTGGATGACGACCGGGCCGCCGCCCGCGAGGAGTTGGACCGGGGAATCACCGGTTCCATGCTTCCGCAGGAAGCGCTGCTGGTGGACGAAGCCCGTTCGCTTATCCGCACCGGTCGGAACAAACGGTAGAAGGGTCCCGTGGCGACGGGGAGTCGTTCGCCACTCCCCCGGATCACCCGGCCGTCTGGCGCTGACGGGCTTTGGCGGCCTTGTCCTCCCAGACCGCCCGCAGCGCCGGAAGCTCGCGGGCCAGCTGCTCATAGAGCGCGGCGGCTTCGGACCACCGGGACAACTGTTCCAACAGGCGCCCGGCTTCGCGGCCCGCCTCCTTGAGCCACCAGCCGTCGGCCCGCTCGCCCGGACGGAGCAGTTTGCCGTGGCTCACGTCGAGGTAATGGTTCAACGCGACGCGCAGCCAGGAATCGGCCTCGCCGTTGCTCCGGAGGGCGGCGACCTTTTCGGCGACGATGCCCCGGCCCACGGTCGCCTTGCAGCGCACTGACAGGTCCGCTCCCGGCCACTCCGCGGCCCGGCGATACAGTTCCGCCGCCACTTCGTAGGAATTGGTGCTCACCGTGGCCAATTGCAGGTGGCAGTCGGCCATCTTGCCGATGGCGACCGGCGCCAGCGACGAGTTGGTGAACTGGCCGGCGCGGGTGAACGCCTCCAAGGCGCTGCGGAAACTGGCCAGCGGCGCGGCCGCAGGTTCCGGTGGCCGGACCAGGTGCAGTTCGCCCAGCTCGAAGAACGCAGTCGGCAGCAGCGGGGAGGGCAGGGCCGGATCGTTGAGCAATTCAAAGATGTTGGTGCTGGCATTGGCCCAGGCCTGACGCCGGCGGGCGGATTCGGCTGCCCGAAGCTTCGCCCGATACCAACCTTCGGAGCCTTTCCAGACCGTATTGGTCACGATCGAGAGGCAGGCCTGTTCCGCCCGGGCAAAATCACCCTGCGAGAAGAAGTCGGCGGCGAGCGCCAGTTGGGCGGTGAGCACGCTCGCGTTGGTGGGATAGCGGGCCGACAACTGCTGGACCTGTTCGATGGCGTTGGTGATCAGTCCCGCCTGGGTGGCAGCCCACCAGCGGTCCACCTCGGCGCGGGCGAGGGAAGGGTGGTTGGTATGGATGGCGATCCAGCGGTCAAGCTCCCCGACCGCATTGGTCCAGTCACCGCTGCGAAGGCGCGTTGAAACGAGGGCCAGCTGAATCTCCGCATTGAGCGGAGCTTCCGGGAACCGCTTCAGAAAGCCTTCCAGGATGGCCACGGCGTCCAGGCTCTGGCCGCGCAGCGAAAGCGCCTGTCCCACGAGCAGGGCGCTGGGAGCAAGGGTTTCGAGACGCGCATTCAGCTCGACCAGCTTCGCCGCCGCCAACTGGGCACTGGTCAGGTCGCCGGCCTCGGTGGCCGCGATCACCGCCTGCGCCAGCGCCGGTTCAATGAGCGTGGCCGCGCTGGGAATGTCCGCATAGTCGCGGCCGGCGGCGAGGTAGTTGGTGGCCGCCCCGGCCCATTCGCGGCGAAACGCGAGGCAGTCACCGGCCTTGAACTGGGCGACGGCCTGATCCACATCGCGCTTCAGCAGCCGGGTCGCGGCCAGAAAGTTGGTCTCCGCCTCGCGGATGCGTTCCGCATTGCCGGCGCGCACACCGGCTTCCCACTGGCACCAGCCGAGACCGAGAGACAGGGGGCCGGCCAAGTCCGGCGTCGGCGCGTTGGTGAGGGCGGTCTGGAAGCTTTGGGCCGCCAAGCTCAGCAGGGTGGACGATTCCGAGTTCGTGCCCTGCTGGAGGTATTGCCGGAAGAGTCCCTGGCCCAGCCGGAGCCGCAGCGAGTTGATTTCCGGGTCGTTGGGCTGGGCCCCCAAAAACGCCTCCAAACGCTGGCGGGCAGACAGGAAGTTGCCGGCGGCAAGGTCCAGTTCCGCAAGCCGGAGCGTCGCTTCGCGGAGGTATTCGGAGGCCGTTCCGGCGGCCAGATTCTGGGAAAACGCCTCCGTAGCACCTTTGGCATCTCCCAGCTTCAGGCGGAGCTGTCCCACCATGGAGGCGGTTTCGGCCCGGCGTTCGGCGAGACCGGGATCCCCATTGGCCAAGCCCAGGAAAGCCGTGGCCGCCTCGCCTGCCTCCTGGGCCTTGTTGGCGCTTTGGCGCAGGAGCACGAGGCGCCGCCAGCGCGCCCATTTTTCGTCGGCCGTGTTGGCATACTTCTCGGCGTCCAACAGCGAGACCTCCGCGCCGGCGAGATCCTGCTTCAGCGACAGCGCCTCGCTGCGCACCAGCAGGCCGCGGAACAGAACCGGTGCGGGAACGCCGGCGACGAGGGCCTTCGCGAAGGGCAGATTCGTCTGCCCGAGGGGAATGATGGCGATGTCCGGTTTGGACATCCGGAGGGCCGCCTCCGCCTCCCGAACGGCCGCCAACACGGCTCGCGGATTGGTGGGATGGGCGGCCTGATAGGTGGCGAAGTTCCGCTGGGCGTCCTGGAAGGCACCGCGGGCGAGGTCGAGCTCAGCCTGCGCGTAGAGCCGGCGCTGCTCGACCTCGGCCTTGAGTTCCGATTTGGGAAACTTGGCGGCGAACTCGTCGAACTCGGTCGCCGCCCGTTCCCACAGTCCGCCCTCAAATGACCGCAGGGCGGCATCAAACGCGATGCGCTCCTCGGGCGTCTGGGCCGCCAGCAGGAACGCACACACGACGCTCCACACCCCGCACAGCAGGAATCTTCGCACCGGGGAGATGGCGGGTCTGGCGAGGCTCATGAGGCTGCAAGGCGGACGCCCGGGCGGAGAATCCATTCACCGCCCGCCGGGCTCACTGCCACGGCGCGGTCTGTTCGTTTTCCCAAATGTCGGCGACTTCCTGCCGGCGGCGGACGACCGCGGATTTGGTGCCGTTGACGAGGACTTCGGCGGCCAGGGGACGCGAATTGTAATTCGAGCCCATGACCGAACCGTAGGCGCCGGCGCTGAGCAGGGCGAGATAGTCGCCTTCACCGACCTTGGCGAGCGGCCGGTCCTTCGCGAAGTAGTCACCCGATTCGCAGATCGGCCCCACCACGTCGGACGACACGGGCGCACCCGCCTTCTTCTTCAGCGGCATGATTTCATGGAAGCTGTCGTAGAAGGCGGGCCGGATCAGGTCGTTCATCGCCGCGTCCACGATCACGAAGTTCTTCTTGCCGGTCTTCTTGATGAATTCGACCCGTGTCAGCAGGGCGCCGGCGTTACCCGTCAGGAAGCGGCCCGGTTCGAGCAGGATCTTCAGTCCCAGCGGCTTCAGAAGCGGGACCAGCTTGTCGGCATACGTCTGCGGCGTGAGCACCTTCTTGCCTTCCTTCGTCTGCCACCAGGCGGGGTCGCCGCTGGCGAGAGCCTCGCGATAGACGATGCCGATGCCGCCGCCGACGCTGAAGAAATCAAAGCCGTGTTTGCGGTTCAGGCGATCCACGAGCGGCACAACCTTCTCGACGGCCAGCTGGAACGGTTTCACGTCGGTCAGCTGCGAGCCGATGTGCATCTGCAGGCCGCGGAGCCGGAGGTTGGGCAACTTGGCCGCCCGCGCATACACGCCCTCGATCTGCTCGAAGGCGATGCCGAACTTGTTCTCGTAGGTGCCCGTGGTGATCTTGGCATGGGTGCCCGCGTCCACATTCGGGTTCACCCGCACGGCGACCGGCGCGATCTTGCGCAACCGCACGGCCACCTTGCTGATGCGCCGGAGTTCCGCTTCGGACTCGACGTTGAAGCTGTAGATGTCCTGCCGGAGCGCGTAGGCGATTTCCTCCTCGGTCTTGCCCACCCCGGCGAAAACGCATTTCCGGGCATCGCCACCGGCGTCCACCACGCGCTGGATTTCGCCGGCACTGACCGTGTCGAAGCCGCTGCCGAGGTTGGCGAGGGTGCGGATGACCGCGATATTGGAATTCGACTTCATCGCGAAGCAGATCAGGTGATCCAGCGGCGCGAGGGCGCGGTCGAGCTTGGTGTAATGGTCGGAGAGGGTTGCCTGCGAATAGACGAACAGCGGCGTGCCGTGCTTCGCGGCAAGGCTCGCCAGCGCAACCCCTTCACACTGCAACTGGCCTTTGACGTATCGGAACGAATGCATGTCGGCGGGTTGTGTGCCAGAAGCCGGTGAAAGCTCAAAGGTGAAAGGGGAAGCGCTGGCTCTGATGCGGCAGGGGGCGGAGTTGGCCATTGCTTCCCGCCGTCGTCCGCTGATTTACTACGCCTACGTATGAACCCTGCGATTCCCGGTCCGAAGCGGCTCGGCACCACCGAGTGGCTGATCTGCGCCATCGCCGCCATCGGCTTCGCGTTCGACATCTACGAGCTGCTGATGCTGCCACTGATCATCAAGCCGGCGATCGCGGCGCTCAGCGCTCCGTTGGTCCAGGAGCTCGTCCGGGGAGGAATGTCGCCCGCCGATGCCGGTGCGCTTTGGGCGCCGGGCGGGGCCCAGTATGTGAAATGGGCGCGGACGCTGTTCTTCGTTCCGGCCATTGCCGGCGGCGTTTTCGGATTGCTGGGCGGCTACCTTACCGACCGGCTGGGGCGGCGCCGGGTGCTGACTTTCAGCATCCTGCTCTATGCATTTTCGGCCCTCGGCGCCGGGTTTGCGACGACGCTGCCGCAGCTGCTCGTCCTGCGCTGCCTCGTGTTTATCGGTGTGTGCGTCGAGTTTGTGGCGGCCGTGGCCTGGCTGGCGGAACTGTTCCCGAATCCCCTCCAACGGGAAAAGGTGCTCGGCTACACGCAGGCGTTTTCCTCGATCGGAGGTCTGCTGGTGGGCAGTGCCAACGTGCTGGCGGCCAAGCTGGCGGTGAGTTTGCCGGCGATTCACGCCGGCCATGAGGCCTGGCGTTACACCCTGATTTCCGGGGTCATTCCGGCTTTGCCCCTGATCCTGATCCGGCCGTTTCTGCCCGAATCCCCGGTTTGGGCCGAGAAGAAGGCTAGCGGGAAGCTGAAGCGGCCGAGCATCGCCGAGCTGTTCAGTCCCGAACTCCGGCGGGCGACCGTGCTGACGACTCTGGTTTTCGCGGCTAGCTACGGGATTGCCTTTGGTGCCATCCAGCAACTGCCGCAGATTCTTGGCGGCCCCAAGGGGCACGCCGCCATCGTGGCCGTCTCCAAACTGGCTCAGACCAACGCCGTGCAGGAGGCCATCAGCGCCGGAAAACCGGCTCCGGAAGCGCAGAGACTGGGCCGACAGGCGGCTGGAAATGCGACCGACGAGACCGTGGCCAAGGTGACGATCTGGCAGGAAATCGGCGGACTGGTGGGCCGCTTTATCCTGGCCCTGCTCGCGGTCCAAATCGTGAGCCGGCGCACGCTGCTGCGGGTGTTTCAGGTGCCGGCGCTGCTGTTCGTGCCGCTGCTGTTCTGGTGGATCTCCGGTTCACTGGGGAACGCGGACAGCTTGGGCACGATCAAGATCGGCATCTTCATCGCCGGCTTGTTCACCGTGGCGCAGTTCAGCTTCTGGGGTAACTACATTCCCTTGGTGTTCCCGGTCCATTTGCGGGGAACCGGTGAAAGCTTCGCCGCCAACATCGGCGGCCGCATCATCGGGACGGCGGCAGCCTGGTTGACCCTGACCTTTTCCCAGTCAACGCCTCCGAATCCGGTGAAAATCGCGCTGGTGGGAGCGGCCGTGGCCGGCGCCTATGCGCTGATCGGTGCGCTGTTGACCCAGTGGCTGCCAGAGCCCAAGCCGGAAGCCGCCGAACACTGAACAGTGGGTGCCGGGCGCGTCATTCGTCAGCAGATCGGTTTGTTCCCGCGGGGCGCCCGCCACCCTGCTTCCGGTTTAGCGGTTCAATCAGCGGCAGGATCCACGGCTTCGTCCAGAGCGTTCGCGGCTGAGCCGCCAGGTCGGTGTCCTGATCAATGAGCGCCTGTGGGCGGCGACCGTTGAGCCGGCACAGGGCCCGCACTCGCACTTCCACACCGGGGTTGCCCTGGCGACGCTCGTAGTCGGCGAGGAAAAGGGCGAACTGATGGATCATGTCCGGTCGCCCGGCCATCTTGCTCACCTGCCGCGCGGTCAGGTGCAGGCGCGGATCCACGACTTTGGATCGCCCCGTCGCCGGGTCCTTGACGAAGAAGAGCGTGGAGCCGTCCTTGTCCCGGAGCTTCATGCGCCACGAAAAGGTATGGCCTTCCTCGGTCCAGTTGACGTCGCCGGGATACAGCCAATGGCGCAACGGCAGCAGTAGCTGAACCGCTGCGAAGAGGCCGAGCAAAGTCGCCACGGGAGCTGACGCGTGGAACGATGGGGCAGCTGTTGGAGAGATTTCCGCGGCCGGATTGTGGCGCCGCACGGCCGCCCAAACCCGCCGCGGCCAGTCCGGCGGGAAAAACATCAGGGTCGCGGTCAGCGCAAACCAGGGAAACACGCCGATCGAAAACAGCTGGGCATTCGTCAGGTGAAACACCAGCGCCGCCGCAAAGAACCAGGGCCGGGTGCGGCGCCCCACCAGAAACGCCGGGGCCAGCAAATCGAAAAGCAGGCCGCCGTAGGCGATGAGATAGACGAACCACTCCTGTGTGAGCATGGGCCCGACCAGCGGCAGGTTGCTGCGCTCCGCGAGCCACTGGCGGACCGGTTCGCCGCGCAGCCAGTCCCCGTTCAGTTTGGCCACCCCGGCGTAGAAATAGACCAGTCCCATCTGGGCCGGCACCAGCAGAGCGGCCCACCGCGGGATTACGGAGGTTCTGAGGGCCGGTTTGCGCAACGCGTCGAGCGACCAATCCCGATGCGCGGGCAGAAATGGCATCAGGAAGCTGACCACGCTGATCAGGTAGAAGTGGTTTAGGTAGTTGGCCTGCTCGAGGAGGAACACGTGGGTGAAGGCGACGAAGAACAGGGCCGCGCAGACGCGATAATGGAAGCCAAGCACGATTCCCAGGGCGAGCAGGCCCATGACCCGAAAGTGCCATTCCATCCCGTTTCCCGGCCACGGCTCGACCCAGCCGAAGCCGTAGAATTTGAAGAAGAACGGGCGCGGGGAGTAATACTCCCGGATCCAGCCCTTGGTCAGATAGCGGCAAACCTCCCAGAACATGAGGGAGCCGAACATGATGCGGAACACAGCCAATGCGGCAATGTCCGCCGGCTCAAACAGGCGGCGCCACCCGGTCAGGCGTTCGGATGATTCACGGTTCACAGCAGGTGAAGTTGCGGAAACCGTGACTCAAAGGCCCGCCGGCGAACCAGCGAGAACTGGTCGGCCGGCGGCGGCTTGAACTTCAGGCTTTTGCCGGTGCCGGCTGAGGCCGCTCGGGCTCGTGGACGGGCGCGGCGGCGGGCTTTGCCTCGGCCGGATGCGGAGTCACGGCCCAGAACTGGGCGCGGCATTCGCCCCAGTGCTGGAGGATTTCGGCTGCCAGCGGGGACTGGGTGGCTTCGTGGTGCTGGCGGATGAGCTGTTCAAGGCGGTTCGCCTCCGCCTCGTCCGTGAGCCGATCAAGGCCGACCATGCCGTTGTTGTAGCGGGCGGGCAGAAGGTTCTCCGGGTCGAACACATAGGCGCGGCCGCCGGACATGCCGGCGCCGAAGTTGCGCCCGGTCTCACCCAGCACCACCACGGTTCCGCCCGTCATGTATTCGCAGCCGTGGTCACCGACGCCTTCGACCACGGCGGTTCCGCCTGAGTTCCGGACGCAGAACCGTTCGCCGGCACGGCCGGCCGCAAACAGGCGTCCGCCGGTGGCGCCATACATGCAGGTGTTGCCCACGATCTGGTTGTCGGCCCAGGTGAACGTCACGTCCTCAGGCGGCCGGACAACAATCTCGCCGCCGTTCATGCCCTTGCCGACGTAGTCGTTGGCTTCGCCGACGAGCTTCAGGCGAACGCCGTGGGCCAGGAACGTGCCGAAGCTCTGGCCCGCGGTCCCGCGGAGTGTGATGTCGAGCTCCGATCCGGCCGGCAGTCCGGCATCACCAAACACGTAGCCGATATGCCCGGAGACGCGGGTGCCGACATTCCGGTGCACGTTGCGGATGCGGTATTCGAGCCGCTTCGAGCCTTTGCCCTGCAGGGCGACGCGTCCATCCGCCATGATCCGGTCGTCGAGCAGACTGTCGCCAAACCGCTCGTTACGGTCCCGCGTGTGGATGCGGGCGGAAGCGCCGGTCGGATCCACCTGATACAGGAGCTTGTCGAGGTTCAGCGTTGCGATCTTGCCGCGCACCTCCTCGGGGAATGCCGCCAGGGGCTTCCGCTGCAGCAGATCGGTGCGGCCGATGACCTCGTCGAGGCTCCGGAAGCCCAGTTCCGCGAGGATTTCCCGGACCTCTTGGGCCACGGCGTTGAAGAATGCGACCAGATTCTCCGGCTTGCCCCGGAACTTCAGGCGCAGTTCCTCCTTCTGGGTGGCGACGCCGACGGGGCAGGTGTTGAGATGGCAGACACGGAACATGGCGCATCCGGCGGCCACGAGAGCCGCGGTGCCGAAGTTGAACTCCTCCGCACCGAGCAACGCGGCGAGCACGATGTCCCGGCCCGTCTTGATGCCGCCATCCGTGCGCAGGACCACCCGCGAGCGAAGGTCGTTCAGCATCAGCGTCTGCTGGGCCTCCGCGAGCCCGAATTCAAACGGGCCGCCAGTGTTCTTGATGGAACTGAGCGGGGAGGCACCCGTGCCGCCGTCGTGTCCGGAAATCAGGATGACGTCCGCGTAGGCCTTGGCCACGCCGGCGGCCACGGTGCCCACGCCGGCGCAGGCGACGAGCTTGACGCAGACCTTGGCCCTGGGGTTCACCTGCTTGAGGTCGAAGATGAGCTGCGCCAGATCCTCGATGGAATAGATGTCGTGATGGGGCGGTGGCGAGATGAGCGGCACGCCCGGCACGCTGTAACGGAGCTTGGCGATGAGCGGCGTGACCTTGTGGCCGGGAAGCTGGCCGCCCTCGCCGGGCTTGGCGCCCTGGGCCATCTTGATCTCGATCTCTTGGGCGCTGGCGAGGTAGGCCGGCGTGACTCCGAAACGGCCCGAGGCGACCTGCTTGATCGCGGAGCATTTTTCGTTGTTGTAGCGGGCCGGATCTTCGCCGCCCTCACCGGAGTTCGACTTCCCGCCGATGCTGTTCATCGCGATGGCGAGACATTCGTGAGCCTCTGGGGAAAGCGCTCCGAGCGACATGCCCGCGGTGGTGAACCGCCGGCGAATCTCCTCGATCGGCTCCACTTCCGCGAGCGGGACCGCCGCACCGGACGGCTTGAAATCGAGCAGGTCACGCGGGCTGACCGGTTCGCGCCGGTTCACCGTCTCCATGTATTTCAGGAACTCCTCGCGTTGTCCTGACTTGAGGAAGCGGTGCAAGGTGCCGACCACCTGCGGATTGTAGGCGTGGTATTCGCCCTTGCCGCCCTTGGCCACGCGGTAGTTCCCGCCGACATCCAACTGGGGCGCAGCGCCGCTGCCGAATGCCGCCTGGTGCCGGCGAACCGCATCGTCGCCGATGTGGGCGAAAGTGATGCCGCCCACCTGGCTGGTCGTGCCGTAGAAGCAGCGCTCGATGACCTCGCGTCCGAGGCCGATGGCCTCAAACAGCTGGCCGCCGCGGTAGCTGGCGATGGTGGAGATGCCCATCTTGGCCATCACCTTGAGCAGGCCGCTTTCAATGGCCTTGCGGTAGTTGCCAATGGCCTTGGCGACGGTGAGGTCGCCGTATTTGCCGGCTTCGACGGCGTGACGGATGGTGTCGAGCGCCACGTAGGGGAAGACCGCGCTCGCGCCGAAGCCGATGAGGCAGGCGAAGTGATGCACATCACGCGGTTCGCCGGCTTCGCAGACGATCGAGACCCGCAGGCGCTTCCCTTCGCGGATCAGGTGATGGTGGATGGCGCCGACCGCGAGCAGCATCGGGATTGGCACCTTGTCGGAATCGAGGTCGCGGTCGGACACGACGAGGATCTGGGCGCCCGCATCCACCGCCGCGGCGGCCGCGGAACACAGCGCGCCCAGCGCCGACTCGAGCGCCCCCGCGCCCGCGGTTGGACTGAAGTGGCAACTGACCGTGGCGGCCGGGAACCCGGGCAGGGCGCGCAGGGCCGCCAAGTCCTCGGCGAACAGCACCGGCGACTCGATCCGCACCTGACGGGCGTGTTCCGGAGATTCCTCGAACCACGAGTGGCGATGGCCGAGCATCGTGCCGAGCGACATCACGACCTTCTCCCGGATCGAGTCGATCGGCGGATTGGTGACCTGGGCGAACAGTTGCTTGAAGTAGTCGTAGAGCAGGCGCGGCCGCTTCGACAGGACGGCAAACGGCGTGTCGTCACCCATTGACCCCACCGGCTCGGCGGCTTGGGTGGCCATCGGCGTCAGCAGGTCCTCGACCTGCTCCTGATCCCAGCCGAATGCGATTTGCCGGGACGCGAGCGCCAGAAGGTCCAGCGCGGGCGACGATTCGGGACCGGCGGACGCGGGCTGCAGGCGGACGAGATTCTGCGCGATCCAGTCGGCATACGGCTGGCGGGAGGCGATGAGGCGCTTCACCTCGTCGTTGTCGAGGAAGACGCCGGCTTCGGTGTCGATCGCCAGCATCTTGCCGGGGCCCAAGCGACCCTTGCGGACCACCTGTTTCTCGTCGCCGGCGACGACTCCGACCTCGGATCCCATTACGATGAGTCCGTCCTGGTAGATCTTGTAGCGGGCGGGACGCAGCCCATTGCGGTCGAGGGTGGCGCCGATGTAGCGGCCGTCGGAGAAAGCCACGGCGGCCGGGCCATCCCAAGGCTCATTGAGGCAGGCGTGGAACTGGTAAAAGGCCCGGAGCCGCGGGTCCATGTCGGTCATGTTCTCCCACGCCTCGGGCGCCAGCATCATCATCGCGTGTCGGATGTCGCGGCCGGAGAGCTGAAGGGCCTCGAGGGCGTTGTCCAACGCGGCCGAATCGGAACCGCCCGGCTGGATGAGCGGCTTGAGCGTCTCGATCTCGTCTCCCCAAACCTTCGAGGTGAGCTCGCGCTCGCGGGCACGGGTCCAGTTCTTGTTCCCCAGCAGCGTGTTGATTTCGCCGTTGTGTGCGAGCATCCGGAAGGGATGCGCGAGCTTCCAGTTGGGGAACGTGTTGGTGGAATAGCGCTGATGGAAAATCGCCAGGGCGCTGACGAACAGCGGGTCCTGAAGATCGAGATAGAACTTCGGCAGTTGCGGCGCGTTGAAGAGTCCCTTGTAAACGATGGTCCGGGACGACATCGACGGGATGTAGAATCCCTCGACCTCCTCCGCGAGCGCGGCGCGCTCGGCGTGATTGCGGACGAGGAAGAGTTTCCGCTCGAACTCGTCCTGGGACCAGCGCGGGTCCTTGCCGAGGAGGCATTGCTGCATCTCGGGCATGGTGTTCCGGGCTTTCTCGCCCAGGCAGCGGGCATTGATGGGAACCGGACGCCACGCCAGGAAATAGACCCCGTATTGCTCGCAGGCCCGCTCGACGAAGTGGCGGCACTTCGCGATCACAAACCGGTCGCCGGCCGGGAGGAACAGGAACCCGACCGCCAGATCGTCCCCCTGCACGGCCTTGAGCCCCAGCCTTTCGGCCTCGCGCAGGAAGAAAGCCTTGGGCAGTTGGGTTAGGATGCCGGCGCCGTCGCCCGTCGTAGCGTCGGCGTCGAGGGCGCCGCGGTGGGAGAGCGAGTTCAGCGCCTCCAATGCGTGCTGGACGATGCGGTGTTCCTTGCGGCCATGGAGGTTGGCGACGAATCCAACCCCGCAGGCATCGTGTTCAAACTCGGGGCTGTAGAGCGACTCGGGAACGGACGGATACGAAGTCATGTGGCGGCAACGATTGCCCGGTCAAAGTAGCACCGGGCGGGGAAAATCTAGGGGCCGAACGCCGGAAGTCGTCACGGGAATTCCGGGGCAAAAAAGGAAAACGCCTCATCATTGGCCGATGAGGCGTGCATGGGGCTGAAGCTGGTTCCCGCGGCTCAGGGCAGGGAGGTCGAACCCATCAGGAAGCGGTCGCACTCGCGGGCGGCTCCACGCCCCTCATTGAAGGCCCAGACGACGAGGGATTGGCCGCGGCGGCAGTCGCCGGCTGCGAAGACCTTCGGGATGCTGGTGCTGAATTTACCGTGGTCGGCTTTGACGTTGGAACGCGGGTCGCGTTCGACCGCGAGGGATTCCAGAAGCGGCTGTTCGGGTCCGAGGAAACCCATCGCCAGCAGGACGAGCTGGGCCGGGACAATCTTGTCGGTGCCGGGCACGTCCACGGGCACGAACTGGCCCTTCTCGTTTTTGTCCCACTTGATCTGCACCAGGTGAATGCCGGAGACATTGCCGTTTTCGTCGCTCAGGAACTTCTTCGCCGTGGTCAGATAGACGCGGGGATCGGCGCCATACTTGGCGGCCGCCTCTTCCTGGCCGTAGTCCATCTTGTAGGTCTTGGGCCACTCGGGCCACGGATTGTCTTTGGCGCGGGTTTCGGGCGGGCGGGGCAGAATCTCCACCTGCATCACGCTCTTACAGCCGTGACGGAGAGAGGTGCCCACACAGTCCGTGCCGGTGTCGCCGCCACCGATGATGACGACGTCCTTGCCTTCCGCCGAGATGGGCGCTGCCGCCTTGTCGAGCAGGGCCTTGGTGTTGCCGTGCAGGAATTCCATCGCGAAATGGATGCCCTTGAGGCTTCGCCCCTCGATGGGCAGATCGCGCGGTTTGGTGGCGCCGGTGCAGAGGACTACGGCGTCGAAGTCGTTCAACAGCTCCTGAGACGAGATGTCCTTGCCAACCTCGCAGTTGCAGCGGAAGGCAATCCCTTCGCGCTCCATCTGCTTGAGCCGGCGCAGCACGACGTTCTTCTTGTCGAGCTTCATGTTGGGGATGCCATACATGAGCAGCCCGCCTGGGCGGTCCGCGCGCTCAAAGACCGTGACCCAGTGGCCGGCCCGGTTGAGCTGGGCGGCAGCGCAGAGGCCGGCAGGTCCGGAGCCGACGACGGCAACCTTCTTGCCGGTGCGTTTCTTGGGGGGCTGGGGCTTGACCCAACCTTCTTCCCACGCCTTGTCGATGATCGAGACCTCGATGTTTTTGATGGTGACCGGCGGGGCGTTGATGCCGAGCACGCACGAGCCTTCGCACGGGGCCGGGCACACACGGCCGGTGAACTCGGGGAAGTTGTTCGTCTTGTGCAGGCGATCGAGCGCCTCCCGCCAGAGCCCGCGGTAAACGAGGTCGTTCCACTCGGGGATCAGGTTGTTGATCGGGCAGCCGCTGGCCATCCCGCTGACGAGGGTGCCGTTATGGCAGAAGGGCACGCCGCAATCCATGCAGCGGGCGCCCTGCTCGCGCAGCTTGGCCTCGTCCATGTGCTCGTGGAATTCATTCCAGTCGCGGATGCGCTTGAGGGCGCTGCGGTCGAGCGGAAGTTCGCGGACGTATTCGAGGAATCCTGTGGGTTTGCCCATTATTGCAAATTCGTTCGGGGTCTAAGATGTGGGGATACGCCGGAGATCAGCCGCCGCCGACGCGCGCGGCGTCCTTCGAGTTGGCTTCAAACGCCGCGTTGAGCGCGTCGTCGCCGGTGAGGCCGTCGGCCTTCGCCTTCTTGAGCGCCGCCAGCACGCGCTTGTAGTCCTTGGGCATCACTTTCACGAACTTGGGCAGGTAGGTTGCCCATTCCTTGAGGATGGTGGCGGCGCGGGTGCTCTTCGTGTTGATCGCGTGGTTCTCGATCATCGCCTTCAGCGTCGCGACATCCTCCTCGTCGAGCTTCTCGATGCCGACCATCTGGAGGTTGCAACGAGTCGCAAAGTCGCCCTTCTCGTCGAGCAGGTAAGCGACACCGCCGGACATGCCGGCCGCGAAGTTGCGGCCAGTGGGCCCGAGCACAACGACGGTGCCGCCGGTCATGTATTCGCAGCCGTGGTCGCCGATGGCTTCCACGACGGCCTTCACGCCGGAGTTCCGGACACCGAAGCGTTCGCCGGCCATGCCGCGGATGAACACCTCGCCGGCGGTGGCGCCGTAAAGCGCCACGTTGCCAATGATCATGTTTTCCTCGGCCACGAAGGTGGAACCGGCAGGCGGAAAGAGGCTGATCTTGCCGCCGCTGAGTCCCTTGGCGAAGTAGTCGTTCGCGTCGCCTTCCAGGATGAAGGTCATGCCCTTGGGCATGAAGGCGCCAAAGCTCTGGCCGGCGCTGCCCTTGAAGGTGATCTCAATCGTGTCCTCGGGCAGTCCGGCCGCGCCGTGACGCCGGGTGAGTTCACTGCCGGTGATGGTGCCGACCACCCGGTTCACGTTGCGGACGGGCAGGGTGGCACGGACTTTCTCACCGCGCGCCAACGCGGGTTCGCAGAGGGCGAGCAGTTGGGTGACGTCGAGGGACTTGTCGATGCCGTGATCCTGCGCCATCTGGCAGTAGCGGCCCACCTCGGGGCCGGCTTCCGGCTGGTAGAGGATCTTGCTGAAGTCAACGCCCTTGGCCTTCCAGTGCTCGACGGCCTGCCGCGGTTCCAAGCGGTCGGTGCGGCCAACCATCTCGTTGATCGAGCGGAAGCCGAGCTGCGCCATGAGTTCGCGGACTTCCTGCGCGATGAACGTCATGAAGTTGACCACATGGGCGGGGTCGCCCGTGAAGCGTTTCCGCAGCTCCGGGTCCTGCGTGGCGACGCCGACCGGGCAGGTGTTGAGGTGGCAGACGCGCATCATGATGCAGCCGAGCGACACCAGCGGCGCGGTGGCAAAGCCGAATTCCTCGGCGCCGAGCAGCGCGGCGATGACCACGTCGCGGCCGGTCTTCAACTGGCCGTCGGTCTCCACCACGATGCGGGAGCGCAGATTGTTCAGCACGAGCGTCTGGTGGGTTTCGGCGAGGCCGAGCTCCCACGGAATGCCCGCGTGCTTGATGGAGGTCTGCGGCGAAGCGCCGGTGCCGCCGTCATAGCCGGAGATCAGCACCACGTCGGCGTGCGCCTTGGCGACGCCCGCCGCGATCGTGCCCACGCCCACCTCCGACACGAGCTTCACGCTGATGCGGGCGTTGACGTTCGAGTTCTTAAGGTCGTGGATGAGCTCCGCGAGATCCTCGATGGAATAGATGTCGTGGTGGGGCGGCGGCGAGATCAGACCGACACCAGGCGTCGAGTGCCGCGTCTTGGCCACCCACGGATAGACCTTGGTGCCGGGCAACTGGCCGCCTTCGCCGGGCTTGGCGCCCTGGGCCATCTTGATCTGCAGCTCCTTGGCATTGACCAGATACTGGCTGGTCACGCCGAACCGGCCGGAAGCCACCTGCTTGATGGCCGAGTTCTTGGAGTCGCCCTGATCGTTCGTCCAGGTGAAGCGTTCGGGGTCCTCGCCGCCTTCGCCGGTGTTGGATTTGCCACCGATGCGGTTCATCGCGATCGCGAGCGCCTCGTGCGCTTCCTTCGAGATGGAGCCGTAGCTCATCGCGCCGGTCTTGAACCGCTTTACGATGGCTTCGACCGGTTCGACCTCCTCGATGGGAATCGGGTTTGCCGGCTTGAAGTCGAGCAAACCGCGCAGGGTCGCCCAGTTCCGGAACTGCTCGTTGACGGACTTCGAATAGTCCTGGAACGCCCGATAGTCGGCATTGCGGACGGCCTTTTGCAGCTTGTGGACGGTCTCCGGATTGAACAGGTGGTATTCCCCCTCGCGGCGCCACTGGTAGCGACCGCCGACATCCAGCGTCGCGTTGCTGGCCTTGCGGTCGGGGAAGGCGGTGCGATGGCGCAGTTCGATCTCCTTCGCGATCTCTTCCAGGCCGACGCCCTCAACGCGGGTCGGAGTCCAGGTGAAATAACGGTCCACGACGGCCTCGTTAATGCCGACCGCCTCGAAGATCTGGGCGCCGCGATACGACTGGATAGTCGAGATGCCCATCTTGGACGCCACTTTGATGACGCCCTTGACCGCGGCCTTGACGAAGTTTTTGTAGGCGGTCTTGTGCTCCACGCCCACGAGCAGACCCTGGCGGATCATGTCGTCAATGGACTCGAAGGCGAGATACGGATTGATCGCACCGCAGCCGTAGCCGATGAGCAGGGAGAAGTGGTGGACCTCGCGCGGTTCGCCGGATTCGAGGACGAGACCGACTTTGGTGCGGGTGCCTTCGCGGATCAGATGATGGTGCAGTCCGCTGACCGCCATCAGCGCCGGGATCGCCGCGCTCTTTGCGTTCACGCCCCGGTCCGACAGGATGATGATGTTGATGCCGTCGGCGATGGCCTTGGAAGCGACCTTGAACAGGTCCTTGAGCGCCTTCTCCAAGCCCTTCGCCCCCTTGTCCACCTTGTAGAGGATGGGCAGCGTGATGGACTTGTAGCCGGGCTGATCAAGGTGCTTGAGCTTCGCGAACTCCTCGTTGGTCAGCACCGGGGACTTCAGCTCGATCAGGTGGCAGGATTCCGGCACCGGATTGAGCAGGTTTTTCTCGGAACCGATCGTGGTGATCGCGCTGGTGACGATTTCCTCGCGGATGCAGTCGATCGGCGGGTTGGTGACCTGCGCGAAGAGCTGCTGGAAGTAATTGTAGAGGAGCTGGGGCTTGTTCGAGAGCACCGCGATTGGCGTGTCGGTGCCCATCGAGCCGATGGCTTCCACGCCGTCGCGCGCCATGGGCACCATGAGCATGCGCAGGTCCTCGAAGGTGTAGCCGAACGCCTGCTGCCGCTGAAGCACGGTCTCGTGGCTCGGCTCGGGCAGGTTTTCCGGATCGGGCAGCGAGGCCAGCTCAATCAGGTGCTCGTTCAGCCACTGGCGGTAAGGCTGTTCGCCGGCGATTTGGTCCTTGATCTCGGCGTCGTCCACGATTCGGCCCTGCTCGGTGTCGATGTAGAACATCCGGCCCGGCTGGAGGCGGCCCTTCTGGGCGATGTTTTCGGGCGCCACGTCGAGGACGCCGACCTCGGACGCCATGATGACGTGATCGTCCTTGGTCACGTAGTAGCGTGAAGGCCGCAGACCGTTCCGGTCCAGAGAGGCGCCGATGCGCACGCCGTCGGTGAAGGCGATGCAGGCGGGACCGTCCCACGGCTCCATCAGGCAGGAGTGGTATTCGTAGAACGCCTTCTTCTCGTCGCTCATGGACTCATGATTCGCCCAGGGCTCGGGGATCATCATCATCATGGCGTGCGGCAGGGAGCGGCCGGCGAGCACGAGCAGCTCCAGCACGTTGTCGAACATCGCCGAGTCGCTGCCGTCGGGGTCAACGATGGGCAGGACCTTCTCGATGTCCTCGCCGAAGCCATCCGACTGGAACAGGGCCTCGCGGGCGCGCATCCAGTTGATGTTGCCACGGAGGGTGTTGATCTCGCCGTTGTGCGCGATGTAGCGGTAGGGGTGCGAACGGTTCCAGCTGGGGAACGTGTTCGTGCTGAAACGCGAGTGGACCAGCGCCAGCGCGGTCTTCATCGCGGGGTCCTTCAGCTCGGGGAAATACTTGTCCACCTGCTCGGTGAGCAGCATGCCCTTGTAAACGATGGTGCGGCAGGAAAGGCTGCACACATACCAGTAACCGGCGCCGTCCTTGGTGGAACAGCGGATCTCGGTGTAGGAGCGCTTGCGGATGACGTAGAGCTTCCGTTCGAACGCGAGGTCGTCCTTCACGTCCGCACCCCGGCCGATGAACACCTGCCGGACATGCGGCTCGGAAGCTTTGGCCGTGTCACCGAGGGAGCTGTTGTCCGTCGTCACCGTGCGCCAGCCGAGAAAATCCTGGCCCTCGGAGTTGACGATCTTCTCGAACGCGAGCTCCAGCTTGCGGCGCTGGCGGGGATCGCGGGGAAGATAGATCATGCCCACTCCGTATTGGCCAGCCGGCGGCAGGGTGATGTTGGCCTTCTTCGCCGCCCCGGCCAGAAATTCGTGTGGCATCTGGATGAGGATGCCGGCGCCGTCGCCGGTGTTCGCCTCGCAACCGCAGGCGCCGCGGTGGTCGAGGTTCCGCAGGATCTGCAGGCCCTGTTCGACCAGCGCGTGCGATTTGACGCCCTTGATGTTGGCGACAAACCCGACGCCGCAGGCGTCGTGCTCGAAATCAGGCCGATACAGCGAGTTCGGAACGGACGGATACGAATTCATGTCTTCAATTAGAGCAGGGCGCGAGTCACGGACCCACGCTGGCAACCCGGTAAGCGTAGGGGTTGCGTTTCCCGCAAGGCAAAGGGTTTTTGGTCCCCGCGACGTTCCGCCATCGTTCAGTCCGGGCCGGGAACAAACTCCAGGGCGACCGGGGCCTCGGCCGCCAGCAAGTCGGCCTTGGATTTTGCGGCGGCGATTTCTGGGCCGATGTCCTGGGGCGACTGTGGCCGAAGCACCCAGGCGTCCGGCCTTTGCTCAATCCATACCCGCGTCACGGCCTGAACATGCCGCCGATCCAAACCGTCGGCCACCCGCAGGATTCCGCCAAGCCGGCGGACGCGCTGTCGGCCGGATTCGTCCATCGCGGCATAGGTCCGGTGTTCGGCCGAGGGCAGGGCCTTGCGGTGGTAGCGGGCGATGGCCGCAAGCTCCAGGACCGTCGCCGGCTCCAGGCCGGTCCAAGGATACTCACGGATCAGTCGGGCGGATGCCTTGTGGTGTCCGCCCCCCTCCGGTGCCGTCACCGCCCAGCCGATGTCGTGCAGCAGCGCGGCACTTTCCAGCAGCCCCCGTTCGTGCTCTCCCCAGCCGTGCCATGCTGCCAGCGAGTCGAAGAGGTCGAGCGCCAGTTTGCTGACGTGGAGCGGATGTGACGGTTCCGTTTCGTGACGCGCGAACAGGATCTCGGCGCCATCTCGCAGAGCAGCGAGATTCATGGCCGAACCAAGGCAGCGTAACGGAGTCCGCGGGTGCTGACGCTGAGTTCGGGAAATCCGAACGTCCGAAGGATTGCCTCGTAGATGGCCGCGCCGATCAGGATCACGTCGGCCCGTTCCGGCGGCAGCCCGGGCAACTTGCGCCGTTCCACCAGCGGCAGGCTCCAAAGCCGTTCGACCAACGCGGACAGTTCGGCGTTTTCAAAGCGGGTGGATTCGATCAGCGCCCGATCAAAGCGCTCCGTTCCTGCCCGGATCAACGCCAGGATCGCAGTGCTGCCGCCGACACCCACGACCCGCGTGGGCGGATACTCCTTCAGCGGGCCGGACAGGGCAGGGGCCACTTCGTCGCACAGGAACTCCCGCAGTCCCTGACGAGCCCGCTCCAGATCTGCTTTCGCCGGGCAGTCGCCCGGTTGGAGCCGTTCGAACATGCGCACGCTACCGAGCTGAAAGCTTCGGCGGAAACGGGGCTGGCCGGCCGTTCCGAGGATGAACTCCGTGCTGCCGCCGCCCACGTCCAACACCAGCAGAGGCGAATTCGCCAAGGCCGGGGCCGAACAGACTCCCGCGAAGGCCCAGTCCGCTTCCGTTTCGCCGGAGATGACTTCGACGGGAATACCGCCGGCGGCCAGCAACGCCGCCAGCAGTTCGTCGCGGTTCTGGGCATCCCTTGCGGCGCTGGTGGCAACCACCCGCACGATTGTGGCGCCGTGCTCCCGGGCAAGCCGGACATAGCGGCCCACGGTCGCGGCCGTGGCGGCGATCGGTTCCGGTTGCAGCCGGTGGGTTTCGTAGAATCCCCGCCCCAGACGGGTTTGCTCGCTGGTCTCTAGCAACGGTTCCACCGAGCCATCCGGGGCCACATCCCCCACCAGCACCTTCACCGAGTTGGTGCCCACATCGATGACCGCGCGGCGGCTGGTGGACGGCGAACTCATGGACCGATGGGCGCGGCGAAGCCGGAATCAGTATTCGCGGCGGAGATGGCTCGGCAGGACGCCGAGTTCGGCCCGGTATTTGGCCACCGTGCGCCGGGCGATGATGATGCCCTGGTTCTTGAGGCGGGCGACGAGTTCCTCGTCCGACAGCGGCTGGGACTTGTCCTCGTTGCCGATCATCTCGGCGAGAACGGTCTTCACGCTCTTGTTGGACATGGATTCGCCGCTGGAAGTGGCCACGCCCGAGGTGAAGAAGAACTTCATGTCCACCAGCCCCTGCGGCGTCGCCATGAATTTGCCGGAAACCGCCCGACTGACCGTGGTCTCGTGGACCCCAACCACTTCGGCCACCTGGAGCATCGTCATCGGTTTAAGGTGAGAGACGCCGTGTTCGAAAAACGCCCGCTGCCGTTTCACAATCTCACGGGCGATGTTCTGGATCGTGCTCTGCCGCTGGTGGAGGCTTTTGATCAGAAACTTCCCGGCCTTGATCTTCTCCCGGATGTATTCCCGGGCTTCCGAGGCGGTCTCGGGATTGCTAAGCAGATCCTTGTAGAAATTGCTGATCCGCAGGTGGGGTAGATTGTCGTCGTTGGTGCTGACCGTATATTCGGGGCGTCGGCGGACGAAAACGGAAGGGTAGGCGTCCTCCAGCAGCATCCGGCGGAGCCGCACCGGTGTGGGGCCGGTCTTGACCGCCCGAAGATAGTCGGACGTGTCTTCCGTGAGCACCACGGACGAAAACCGGGCGGGTTCGTAGAGCTCGACCGAGCGGATGACCCGATTGAGTTCGCGGACGAGTTCGGGCCGAAGCTGGTCCGAAGGCACACTGGCGGGAGCCGTGGAAAACTGGCGCAGCAGTTCAAACAGCGGCTCTGACACCTGCTCGCCAAGGAACACCGAGATGGCATCCGGGGAGTCATCGCCCAGTTCCCGGGCCGCCACCAACCGGCGAGCCAAATCCCGCGGATCGCTGAGGTCGCTCGCCACGAACGTGGCCGGCCCCTCGTCGTCGCGGGTGACCGCCACCTCGGCGACCACATACTGGTTTTGCTCCGCCGCAAACGCGCGGCCCGGCCGCGGATCGAGGGCTGCAAGACGCTCGGAAAACTTCTGGGCCTCGGCCGCAGTGACTCCCAGGTGCCGGGCAATCTCCGGGAAGCGGCGTTTGCCCAGCGCTTCCATGTGGTCGCGGACGATCCGGTATTCGGGCGATTCCTGCCGGCCCGCTCGTTCCAACTGGAGCATGAGGCATTCCCGCAGATCCCGGGCCCCGACTCCGGGAGGCTGAAATCCTTGGATTACCTTGAGCGCGGCAGCGAGATCCTCCACGGCAATGCCCGTCGAAAACGACAATTCCTCGATTCCCGCCTGCAGGTAGCCGTGGTCATCGATGTTCCCGACCAGCAGTTCGGCGATCAGGCGCTGCCGGTCATCGAGATCCGCCATTCGCACCTGATCCAGCAGTTCCTGCTGCAGCGAGGTCTCCGCCGTCAGCGAATCGAACATGAACTGCCGGCGCTCCTCGTCTTCCGGGTTGACCCGGCTGGGACCGGCCGAAGCCGCGAAATGGTCGCGCCACTCCTGGTCGAGCTGCAGCAGGCGCTGGAGGTCCTCGTCAAACTTGTCCACCGGCTCGCTGGAGGGCTTTTCGGTGGCCGGGTCATACTGGGTGTCGGCCGGGGGTTCGGCCGGGTCGGCCTGATTGGCGGATTCGTCCCCGCCCTCGGAAACCCGGTCCTCCATCGTCGGTTCGACTGCTGCGACCTCCTCGAGCACCGGATTCTGCTGCAATTCCTGCTCGACCATCGCCTTCAATTCGAGGACCGGCGCCTGCAGCAGCGCCAGCGATTGCTGAAGCTGCGGCGACAGCACCATCTGCTGCGACATGCGCTGCGAAAGATGTAGTCCCTGCGACATTGAACGGCGCGAGACTACTGAAGTTCGCTCGGGAAACAAGAGCTGGCGCGCCTTTTGCTTCCTTTGGGTTGTCCCGGCCTGTCCGTTTCCATCAGCCAACCGACACAAAAAACCGGCCGCGAACTCTTCTGATGCGGCTCTGCGACCGCGGCACGGAATTAAAGGGAGCCACTGGCTCGCCTTGAACCGTCGGGCCATATTAGCCGGCCCTCGGATGCGAACCGACCGGCCTGAAATCGCCGCCTGAGGAAACGCTGATTTAATCCGCCGATTTCGCAGATGACGCCGATTAATCCGCGAAATCGGCGAAATCTGCGGATCAAAACCGCTGCTGCTCGATTGTTCAGCGGTTCCCTAAACCTTGCCGTCGCCCGCTTCGCCGCCGCGCAGGAGCTTGCGATAGGTCGCCAGCGCCAGGAGTGGCCAGGAGTTCCGATACATGTCGTATTTGAGGTAAAACACCTTCGGGAAACCCGTGCCGGTGATTTCCTCTTCGGTCCAGGAACCGTCTTCGTTCTGGTTGCGGATGAGCCACTCGATACCGCGTTTCAGCGACGGGTCGTTCGGATTGCCCATGGCGGCCAGCCCCATGACCGCCCACGCCGTCTGCGAGGGCGTGCTCGGCCCCTGACCCTTGAAAACCGGATCGTCGTAGGTGTTGCAACGCTCGCCCCAGCCGCCATCCGGCCGCTGGACGCTCCGCAGCCAGGCGGCGCCGCGCTGGAGCCACGCCTCGTTCATGTCCAGCTTGAGCGCCCGCATGCCCCGCAATACCTGCCAAGTGCCGTAGATGTAGTTCACACCCCAGCGTCCATACCACGAGCCGTCTGGTTCCTGCTGCCGGCGAACGTAATCAATCGCGTCCACGATCTGCGGATGCCGGATATCCCAGCCGTCGTAACCGAGCAGTTCGAGGATGCGGGCGGTGATGTCGGCGCATTCCGGGTCGAGCATCGCGTTATGGTCCGCGAACGGCACCTTTTCGAGGATGCTCTTGGTGCAGTCCTTGTCGAAGGCAGCCCAACCGCCGTCCCGGCATTGGAACGTCATCATCCACTTGATCGCGCGGGCGCAGCATTCGTCGCGTCGTTTCCGGTCGTCGGTGGGCACCTGCCGGAGCGCAAGGATCACCATCGCGGTATCATCCACGTCCGGATTCCACTTGTTGTTGAATTCGAACACCCAGCCGGAGGGTTCCACGTCCGCGGGGTTCTTATGGATCCAGTCACCCCGGAAACGGATCTCCTTGTCCATCAGCCACGTCCCGGCCTTTTTGATCTTCGGGTGATCATGCGGAACTCCGGATTCGCGGAGACAGATCTGGACGATGGCCGTGTCCCACACCGGCGAGAAACACGGCTCGATCCTCACGGATTCCGGTTCGATGTGCATGAGCTTGACCAGCTCATGATGGGCGCGGACGACCTCGGGATGGTCATCGGGATAACCGAGGGCAATCAGCGCGATCAGGGCATTGAGCATGGCGGGGAAGATGGCCGCCAGACCGTCGCTGCCCTCGAAGCGTTCGAGCATCCACGCCTCGGCCCGTTTCAGTGCCTTCTGGCGGAAGGGATGGAACCCGTTGCGGCTCACCCATTCGGCCAGTTTGTGCAGGCGGTCGAGCCACAGGAACATGTTGCGCAGGCTGAAGTCGAAATAGCGCGGTCGCAGGGCCTCATCGAGTTCCAGTTTTCCGTTGGGGAACAGTTCGTCGAGGTTGACGCCGTTCTTCAGGGGCCGGGTGGGGCGGAAATGGTTGATGATCGCCAGCGGAATGATCATCGCCCGCGACCAATTGCTCATCTCCCAGAAGTTGACGTGGAACCACTTGCCGATGAGCAGGACCTCGCAGGGAATCGTGGGCACATGCCACCACTCGACGAGGCCGATGAGCGCCAGGTAGAGCTTCGAGAAGGTGTTCATGCGTGGCACGCCGCCCAGCGCGTTCGCCATTTCCCGGGCCTTGAGCATCCGCGGATCGGTGACCGGCACGCCGCAGAGCTTCAGGGCCAGATAGGCCTTGATGGTGGCGTTCACCTCGGCCGGCCCGTTGGGATAAATGTTCCAGCCGCCGTCCGGCAACTGCTTGGAGAACATGTGGTTAACCGCCTTCCGTTCCCATTCGCGGTCCACTTTCCCCCACCAGTGGTAGAACGCCACCATGTCCGCCACCAACGTCACATCGACCATCAGTTCGCCAATCCAATAGCCTTCCGGCTTCTGCTCCGAGAGCAGATAAGCCTGCGAACGTGTGATGGCTTCTTCCAGTGGGGATCCGGAATGACCCGCTGGGGAAATTCCGGAAGGGGCGGCCGAACTGGCGGACGCCGGAACCGACGTGACGGACATGCGCGGGAGGATGGGAGGCGACACCGATGTGTAAAGGGGTTGTTTCACAACGGTCGTGCTTTCGTTGCGGCCTGGCGCCCCGGGAAACTCGGTTCAGATTGAACGCGGGCTTCTTGCCGCAGTCCCACGCGCGCATGAAACGCCCCTTCCTCCCCAGCCTTGAGGCACTGGCCGTGTGCGCTGTAATGGCTTCTGTCGTGGCCGCGCTGTCCGTGACTTTGAGGCAACTGGTCCGCACCCACAATTCCCGGACGGCCATCGCTCAAGCCATCCGCGAACAGCCGCAACACGTTGCCCGCCGGTTGGCCGGGGTGACCAATCAGCCGCTGGAGGCGGAACTCCAGTGCTTTGCCTGCACGAACGGACCGGCCACCAACGAATCTCCGCGAATTTGAGGCGCCGGTGAGTTCCGGTCAGTGCTTCGGCCGGTCGTGCTCCCGGAATTTGCGTTCACGCTCGCGCTCCAATTCCTCGAACTTGGCGCGCTGGTCGGGAGTAAGAATGGCGGCGATCCGCTCCCGGCCACGTTGCATCGCCTGCCGCACGCGTTCGGTGTTTTCCCGCCGGCAACCGTCAAATTCCTGAAAGTTCTGCTCGATGATCGGACCGATCTGCCGCTGTTGCTCCTCATTGAGGCCGAGGTCTCGGGTCAACCCGCTTGTCACCTTTTGTTTGAACGCGACCGGGTCGAACTTGGGCGGCTTCGGCCGGCGATCCACCGAATACCCCACCACCAATCCGGCCGCGCTCCCCACGACAAAGGTGGCGAGCAGATATCCGAGCACGGTCTTGCGGGTCAGGACACTCATTGGGCGAGGGCAAACGTGATGGCGTCGGCAGAAAGGGCAAACTCCTCCACGGCCAGGTTCTGGGGCGATTGGCTGGTGACGAACAGCGAGCTGGTCGCCACCACCAGTGCTACGCCGGTAGCCAGCGCAAAGCCGCGGCGGAGGAGCCGGACGATGGCGAGCAGCTCGGAATCGCCGCCACCCTGTCGCCACGCGGCGAGGACGCGGGCTTCGACCGCAAAGGGCAGGGGTTTCACGGCCGGGGCGGGCACCGCGGCGGCCGAGCGCAATAGGCGCTCCAGCGGATCATGGCCGGATTTCATGGGTGGCTCTCCTTCATGAGTTTTTCCAGATGCTTCTTCATCTTCAGACGGGCGCGAAACGCCCGGACCTTGACCAACGGCACGCTCCAGCCCGTGGCGGCGCGCACCTCTTCGACACTGCGCCCCTCCAAGTGGATCATGGTGATGACCAGCCGGTCCTCCGGACTCAGCCGGGCCAGCATTTTTTCGACCAATTCCCGCGACGCGAGCCCCTGTTCGGCCGGCAAATCCGCGGCGGTGGCAGCCAGGTTTTGGATCACCGCCTCCTCATCCTCGGACAGGTCCGCGTGCCGCAACTCGGGGCGCACCTTCTCCCGGCTGATCTCGTTCAGGCACGTGTTCACGGCAATCCGCGAGACCCAGTGCCCCAGCGGAACTTCGCCGCGGAACTGGTCCAACCGTGTGAATACCTTGATGAAAACGGCCTGCATCAAATCCTCTTCGCCCGTGCGCCGCGGCAGGTGAGACCGGACGATCTTGGCGACCAGCGGCGTCAAATGCGTCATGAGCTCCCGGGCGGCCTCTTCGTCGCCCGAGCGCACGCGTCGCAAACACGCCGCCACGTCCAAGACCGGCTCATCCATGCAGGTGGCGCCTATCTACCTGCAGGGAATGACCGGTGGCAATCCCGGCGGTTACGCAAAACTCCCCGGCGTCAGGCCGGTCCAACCAATTGAGCAGGACCAATTCCCGTTTGCTCCCCGGCTCGCACCCCGCGTAGAAGTCCCCCGCAACTCCGCCATGAAACCCTGCCTCCCCAACCGGTTTGTCCGAATGTTCCTGCTGGCGGTGGTGGCCGTGCTCGCCGGAATCCTGCCGGCAGCCGCCAAGATCCAGTTCGACGTCTTCGCCGGGTATGGCACGGCCGGAACCGGCCATGTGCGCACGGGCGGCTGGTTTCCCATCGGCTTTGAGGTGATGAATGACGGCCCGAGTTTCGATGCGGTGGTCGAGGTCAGTTCCGGCCAGTTGTCCGGCCAAACGCTGCGCATTCCCGTCGAGCTGCCGACCAACACCCGCAAACGCTTTGTCGTGCCGGCGTTTTCCACCGCGTCGTCCTTGCTGCTGGTGGATGCCCGTCTACTCGACGCCGCGGGCAAGGTCAGGGCCGAGGCCCCGCAGCTCCGGCTAAATCTGGTCACTTGGGAAATGCCCATGCTGGGGGCGCTCCCGGCGGCCCATGCCGGTCTGCCGGCCTTGCCGACCGACCGCCAGCGCCGCGCCGATCTCCAGCCGATGGTGACGGCCCTGCAGCCGGAGTTCTTCCCGGACAATCCCATCGCGCTGGAGGGACTGAACGCCCTCTACCTCAATTCCCAGCGGGCCCTCGAACTCAAGGAGCCGCAGGCCAATGCGCTTCTCGCCTGGGTCTTTTCCGGCGGCCACCTGATCGTGGCGGTGGACCAGCCGGCCGATCTCAATTCGGCGCCCTGGTTGCGGGGCATCTTGCCGGCGGAAGCGACGGGCGTGGAAAACCGCACCGCGGGGGATGCGCTGTTCCAGTGGACGGCGATGAGCGAGTTCCGGCCCCGGCACGCGTTCGAACCGCCCACCACGGGACTCGAAACGCACGGCGGGGACAGCCGCCGGCCCCGTGACGATACCGGTGACGACGCCCAGGATCCATACCGGCGACTCCAGATGGACACGGCCTTCTCTGGCGCGGAACTGCCGGTCGTAAAGCTTCGCAACCGTGACGGCCGGTGGTTCGTGGGCGACCCGAAGAATCCCCTGGCGGTCACAGCCGGGCGAGGCCGGGGACTGGTCACTCTCTTGGGGGTGAACCCGGAGCGCGAACCGTTCAAGTCGTGGAAGCTGCGGCCGTGGTTCTTTGCCAAGCTGATTGGCGTGTCGCCGGCGCTGCTGCGGGATGACGATCTGAACCTCTGGGGCGGGCAGGGAATTGATTCGGTCTTCGGCGCGATGATCGAGACGAAGCAGATCCGCAAGCTGCCCGTCGGCTTTTTGCTGCTGCTGCTGCTGGTCTATCTGGTGGTGATCGGTCCGTTTGACCGGTGGTGGCTGAAGAAGATCAACCGGCCGATGCTCACGTGGATCACGTTCCCGAGCTATGTCGCCCTGTTCTCGCTGCTGATCTACTTCATCGGCTTCAAGCTGCGTTCCGGACAGCGCGAGTGGAACGAGTTGCACGTGGTGGATGTCATTCCCCAGGCCGGTGGTCAGGCAGCGCTGCGGGGCCATTCGTTCGCCAGCATCTATTCGCCGGCCAACGACTCCTACCGCCTGCTCGCCAAGTCACCGCTGGCCGGTGTGCGGGCCGAATTCGGCCGGCTGACCGGCGCTTCACTCGACAGCGGCCGGGTGTCCGTCCGCGTCAAGGCGACCGAAGTGGAGGCGGACATCTTCGTGCCGGTGTGGACCAGTCAGCTCAATGTCGTGGAGTGGCTCGACTTTGATTCGCCGCCCCTGTCCGCCACCCCCGCTCCGGACGGCAAACGTGGTCTCGTGCGCGTCGCCAACCTGTCCCAGCGCCGCTTCGAGGCTGTCTGGATTGTGGACGAGCGCGGCTATTTGCACCGCTACGGCGAACTGGCCGCCGGGGCCAGCGTGGATCGCGACCTGCGGCGGACCGGTGACGGCGAGATGCCCCTCCAGAACTACGTGATCGAGCGCAATCCCGAGTTTCAGATCGCGGTCAGCCGCCGCGGCGAAGCCTTCGGCAGCAATGAGCGCGCCCACATCGATGATTGGCCGGGCGCCGCGGTGGCCGCCTCGTTTGCGTCCTATCTTTCGCTCAACAACGGCGAGTCCCGCGACTTCATCTACCCGAACGGATTCGACCTCACCGGACTGGTCCGCCGCGGCGACATCGTCGTGCTCGCCTGGATGCCCAACGAGTCGGCCCTGCCGCCGCTGAACCAGTTCGAAGTCACCCACCAGAAAAAGGGCACCCTGTTCCGCCTCGTCCTGCCCGCCCAGTGACCCGCCGCCACCCGAACTTCCGCCCCTCCCATGACACCTCCCTCACTCCCGGCCGTCCAGACCCGCGACCTCAGCCGCGTCTATGGCAACATGGTCGCCCTCAGTTCCCTGAACCTCACCGTGGAGAAGGGGGACCTCTTCGGCTTCATCGGTTCCAACGGCGCCGGCAAGACCACCACGCTCCGCATCCTCGCGACGTTCCTCACGCCGTCGAGCGGCAGCGCGGAAGTGCTCGGGCACGACGTGGTTCGGGAGGCCGACCGCGTGCGGCATCTCATCGGCTACATGCCCGACTTCTTCGGCGTGTATAAGGACATGGAGGTGACCGAATACCTCGATTTCTTCGGGGCCTGCTACAAGATCCCGGCCGCCCAGCGGGAGAAGACGATCACCGACGTGCTTGAACTCGTCGGCCTGAGCGAAAAGCGCGGCGCCCTCATCGGCGCCCTCAGCCGCGGCATGCAGCAACGCCTCGGCCTCGCGCGCGTGCTCATCCACGACCCGCAGTTGCTCCTGCTCGACGAACCGGCCTCCGGACTCGATCCCCGGGCGCGCATCGAGATGATGGCGATCCTTCAGGAGCTGCAGCGGATGGGGAAAACGATCATCATCTCATCCCACATCCTTTCGGAGCTCCAGACCCTCTGCAACCGGTGCTGCATCATCGAGAAGGGCAAGTTGATCTACAGCGGCCCGATCAAGGGCGTGAAGTCGGAACTGAGCGAGGCCCACGCCTGGTGGGTGCGGGTCGTAGGCCCGTCGGACAGGGCCCAAGACCTCCTGCGGGCCCGGCCGGAAGTCGCCCGGGTCGAGGTGGTCGAGGAGCGGCTCAAAGTGGTCCTCAACGATCTGAATGGCGACGGCAGTTTCATCGCCGACGCCCTCGTTCCCGCCGGCGTGAAGCTGCTGGAACTTCGCGAGGATGAGCTCGGATTGGAGGAGGTCTTCCTGCGTGTGACCAAGGGCGAAACCCAATAGCCGTCCGGCCCGGGCGCTTTCCATGAATGCCGTCCTCCAACGGGAGCTGGTGGTGCAGGCGCGGCAGGCGCGGACCTACTGGCTGCGCTTCCTCGCCGGACTCGCGCTCGCGACGACGCTCGGGGGGCAGATGGTCACGCTCGGGGACTTGGCGCGGGCGATGGGACTCTGGCGCGGCGCTCCCACCGGGGCGGAGCTGTTCGCTGGCCTGCACACGGTCATCAGCCTCGTGCTGCTGTTCACCGCACCTCTCATCGCGGCCGACAGCATTGCCCGTGAACGGCGCGAGGGCACGCTTGGGCTGCTGGCGCTAACGCCCCTGCAGCCATTCGAGATCGTGCTGGGCAAGGTCGGCGCTCACGTCATCCGCCTGTTTTCGCTCTGGCTGGTGAGCCTGCCGGTGCTGATGATCCCGGTGCTCATGGGCGGCGTGAACTGGGTGGATGTGAAGTGCGCCGTGGCCATCGAGTTCGCGCTGCTCGCGGGCGGACTCGCGGCGGGCGTGCTGGCCTCGACGCTGGCGACGACATGGACCAACACCGCGGGCTTGGCGCTGTTCTTAGCCTTCGTGCTCGGGCAGTCCATCGCCACCACGGCGGGCCTGGCCGCGGCGTGGGTCGGGCAGGGCAAGGTGGGGGGCATCGGCAGCCTGCCGGGAAGCGGCGTGGAGTTTGTTTTTGCCGCATCGGTGTTCCCCTGGGCCGCCGCCACCGGATTGCCCATGGGCGGCTTCAGCCCAATGCTGTCGCTCAAGGGTGCGTGGCTGCCGCCCTTCGTGGACGCCGCCCTGCTGGGAGCGGTGCTCGTGACCGTGACCGCGCTGGTGCTGGCCACGCGGTTCTCGGGCCGGCGGATTCCGGGACTGCTGCGGCAGGAGACCTCCGGGGCGCCCGTGCCACAGCGCCTGTGGGAAAAGGTCCGGGAAAAGTTCCGCGGGCGTCCCTCGCCCACGCAGCGCGCCCGCTGGCTGCGGGAGAACCCGGCGCGCTGGCTGTTCGCGTTCACCAGTCCCGCACATACCGACCGGGTGATCACGTTCTGGCTCGCGGTGGCGGTGGCCGGGTTTGGGATTTACGCCAATTTAAAGCTGGGTGAAGGCGAGGTGCTGGTCTTTCTGGCCCCGCTCTTTTGCGGCGCGGTGGCCGTCGGGGCAGCGCTGGTGGGGGCGGCCAGCTTCCGGCGCGAAGTCGAGGAAGGGACGCTGGAGCTGCTGCTCGTCACGGGCCTGCCGCCGCGCGAACTGATCCGCGGCCGGGTGCGGCAGCTTTGGGCCGCCTGCCTGCCCGCGTTGCTGATGTTCGGCCTCTGCCTGGGGCTGGGGCTCTTGCTGGACTCCGAGAACGGAAATGCCGATGCCGCCTCGGCCCTAGTGGCGCTGGTATGCTGCGCCACCGCCGCGCTGGGCGCGGTGCCCATTGGCATCCGCTACGCCGTGCGCCGGCTGAATCCGCTGCACGCGTGGTTCTGGACGCTGCTCACCTCGGCCGGGCCGCCGCTGCTGCTGGGCGGGGCGAGTTCGATGCTGTGGTGGGGTCTGACGCGGGGCACCGAGCTGGGCGATGCCGGCGGCAAGTTTGCCTATCTCGTGGGGTTCTGCCTGACCGAATTTGCGCTGGCCCGGACGTGGTTCTGGCTGGCCGCGAACGATCTCGATACCCGCCTGTTCATGCTCAAGCCGTTCCAGCGCCGGCCCTGCTGACCCACGCGATGTGGTCCATCCTCCAGCGCGAACTCCGTGAACAGTCCCGCCAGGCGGGCACGTATTGGCTGCGCCTCACCGGAGCGCTGGTGATGCTCGGCCTGCTCGCGTGGGTGTGGAACTCGCCCTTGCACCAGATGGCCACCAACGGACGCGGCTATTTCGTGGGCCTGAACCGAGTGCTGTTCCTGACCATCTGGTTCGTCGGCCCGGTGCTGACCGCTGACTGCCTGAGCCGCGAGAAACGGGACGGCACCATCGGGCTCCTGTTTCTCACGCCGCTCCGGGCGCTCGACATCGTGCTGGGGAAGGGGTTCGTGAACGCGTGGCGGGCGTTCTCCATGCTGCTGGCCGCCCTGCCGGTGCTGGTGGTGCCGGTGCTCATGGGCGGCGTGAGCTGGCCGGACGCGACCCGGATGTTTTTGCTCCACCTCGGGGCGCTGGGGCTCGCGCTGGCGGCCGGATTGCTGGCGTCCTCGTATGCCACCTCGTGGATTCGCGCGCGCTTGCTGGCGTTCAGCCTGGCGGTTCTCGCGGGCGCGATCTTTGTGCTCCTGCACGTCACGCTGTCGGCCACCCTGCAGGCTTTGTCTCCCGGAGCGGCCGGTTCCGCGGGCTGGTGGGAGCTGTTCGGACGCAACTTCCAGACGCTGTGGTTCCGCAACAGCGTGATTCTCCGGACACCGGCGTATTTCTGGCGCGAAATCGGCGTCGTGGTGAACGGCGGCTGGCAGCCGGTGCGGTTCGCGGCGCTGCTCGCCGGCGGTGCGCTGCTGTTGGTTGCCGCCGCCCTGGCGGTGGCCGAGCGCGGGGTGCGGCTCACCTGGCAGGCGGTTCCGCGCTCGCCGGAATGGGAACGCCGGGTGCGGTTCTTCACGGACGTGCGGGTGTCGCGGGGCTGGTTCCGTGAACGCATGCGCCGCTTGATGGATTTCAATCCGGTCTGGTGGCAGCACAGTTCCACGTGGTCCGCCCGGGTCACCACCTTGGGCTGGCTGGGACTCACAATGCTGCTACTGACGGCGGCCTACACCGGCCTGGGCATCGGCGCGGTGCAGGCCAACTGGGCGCTGGAAAAGCTCCTGCTGGCCGGCATCGCGTTCAGTGCGGCCGGCAGTTTTCGCCAGGAACGGGAAACGGGAGCGCTCGAACTCATCTTGGTCACCGGCCTCGAACCCGCGCGAATGCTGCGAGGGCGGCTTTATGCCCTGGCGGTCCAGTTCCTGCCCGCGGCGTTGCTGGTCTGGGGGTTGCCGCCGGTGGTGGCCCACCTTTATCGCGAACCGGTGCGGCTCATGCAGGCGTGGGAAATCGTCTGGCTGCTGCCCACGGCGCTCCTCGGCCTGTCGCTGTCGCTGAACCGCCTCAGTTTTCTGACGGCCTTCGTGGTGGCCGCCGGCGCGCACCATGTCCTCGCCACGCTGCGGGGGGGGGTGACGGCCTTCCTGTTCCATGCCGGTCTGGTCGAGATCGCCGACGCCGGGCCTCCCTACGCGCTGTTTCCTGCGCTCCAATCCGGTCTGGCTGTCGGTGAACTTTTGATCATCGCGCTGGTCTGTCGCTGGGCGTGGAAGCGGGCCGTGCGTTCCTTGGAAACCCGCTCATTCCTCGTGCCCGCCACCAAGCTGAACCCGCCGACCTCGTCATGACCTTGCTGCCCGTCGTCGCCCGCGAACTGCGGGTCGCTTCCCGGCGCGCGTCCTCGTATTGGGGCCGCGCGTTGGCCGCGCTGGTCGCGCTCTCCGTCTTTGCGTGGTTCTTCGGCTTTGCCAACCACGGTTCGGCCCAGCGCATGGGGCAGGCGCTGTTCGGCATCACGACCACGCTGGCGTATGTGTTCGCATCGCTGACCGGCGTGCTGTTCAGCGCCGACAGCATCAGCCGCGAGAAACGAGAGGGCACCCTCGGCCTGCTATTCCTGACCGACCTTCGCGGCGTGGATGTGGCCCTGGGCAAACTCGCGGCCTCTTCGCTCGCCGCGGTCTATGGCCTTTTGGCGGTGGTGCCGGTGCTGGGCATCTGCCTGCTGCTGGGCGGCGTGACCGGTGCGGAATACTTCCGGGTGGTCGCCGTGCTCGCGTGCGTGCTGCTGACCTCGCTGTCCATCGGCCTGCTGGCGTCCACGCAGGCCCAGGATTCGGTTCGGGCCGTGGCTTTGGCTTTCACACTGGTTGCGATGTGGCAATTCGGCGCACCCATCACTCTCGGACTCGGAGAGCTGGTCCTTCACGGACTGGGCGACGAATTGGAACCCCTGCTCGCGCTGACGCCCATTTTTGCCTTCAGCCATGCCTTTGCCGACGACTACCAGCGGCACCCGGTCCGTTTCCTCGGCTCGCTGGCCGTATGCGGTGTGCTGGGACTGGCACTGGCCGCGTTCGCGAGCTGGCGGTTGCCCCGGATCTGGCAGGTCAGCGAGAGCAACTTGCGTCGTGGATTCGGACCGTGGCTGAAACGACTCCGCTTCCCGACTCCGGAAAGCTGGCAGCGCTACCGCTCGGCCGTGCTCGCGCTGCATCCGGTCGCATGGCTGGGCAGCCGGCACTGGCTGCGCCGTTGGCTGGTGTGGGTGTGGCTGGCGGGGGCCGCATTGGTCTATTTGGGACTGGCACTGCTGTCGGGGGAAAATGAGTGGTGGGACCTGCCGCCGCTGATGTTGGCGTCGCTCTTCCTCCATGCGCTCCTGAAGTTCTGGGCGGCGTTGGAAGCCCCGCGGCAGTTCTTCGCCGATCGCCGCAGCGGCGCGTTGGAATTGCTCCTGACGACTCCCGTGGACGGAACGGAACTGGTGCGGGGCAACCGGCTGACGTTGCGCCGGCAGTTCTTCTGGCCCGCGGTCACCATCGGCCTCTTCGATCTGGTGCTCGTGGTTCGGCAGCTGATCAAACACCCGACCGAGGGTGACAACGATCTCTTCACTGTCTTCGTGGTGGTCCGCGTGGCGACGCTGTTCCTCGACCTGCACGCAATCGCCTGGCTGGGCATGTGGACCGGATTGTCGGCCCAGGGCAATCGTTCGAGCGTGTTTGTGGTGCTAAAGGTGCTGGTGCTGCCGTGGGCGGTGATGTTCGTAGCCGTGCCGGCCTTTGCGCAGCTCTTTCTCCGGCACTCCAGTTCCAGTGTGAACTGGGCGATTGTCACGCTGCTCGCCTGGCTGGGCCTGACGTTGGTCAACAATCTCCTCTGGGTCGTGCCGGCCAAACGCGGACTGCGGACCCGCTTCCGGGACGTCGCTACCGGCCAGCTTCGCGGCAAAGCCAAGGCGGCATGAGCCGACCGGCCGAAGTAGGGCAGGCTGCCAGCCTGCCCGCTGCGCCGGATGGCGCGAAGCGGGGGGTGAAAAGGGAACGGCACGAACCGGGCAGGCTGGCAGCCTGCCCTACGTTCGATTGGCGTGCGGGGCAGGGGATGCTCAGGCGCTCCGAGGAAACATCCCGGTTTGCTTTGGGCTTTGAACCGCCCACCTCTCTCCCGCCATGCTGGCGCGGATGAATCTGCGTGAACTGCGGCAGGCCCTTGCCGCCGCGACCGGGGCCGCGAACGCCGCCGGCTCCCTGATGAAGGCCAATCTCCGGCGCACCAAGAAGGTCAACGAGGCGCACCAGCACGACATCAAGCTGGAGCTCGATGTGCGTTGTCAGAAGGTGATCGCCAGGACGCTGCGGCGCGCGTTCCCGGATATTCCGGTGCTGGGCGAGGAGGGGCAGGACCAGGCCGTCGCCACGGCTCCGGCCCGCTGGGTGGTGGACCCGATTGATGGCACGGTAAACTTCGCCTACGGCATTCCGCACGCGGCGGTGAGCATCGCCCTGCAGGTCAGCGCGGGAACGGCGAAGGCCGCCGATTATCCCGACGGCTACCAGACCGTCATCGGCGTCGTGCTGGACCCGTTCGTCGGCGAACTCTTCACCGCGATCCAGGGCCAGCCGGCGCGGCTCAACGGGAAGGCGATTCGTGTCAGCGCCCGCCGGCGCCTTGACGAGGCGATGGTCTGTGTCGGCTTTGCGAAGAGCCTGGAGAGCCTTGAACTGTTCCAGCGGCATGCCCAGCAGCTCACGCACCGGGTGCGTAAACTCCGCATCATGGGTTCGGCCGCCCTGGCGCTCGCCTACGTTGCTGACGGCCGGTTCGACGCGTATGTCGAACGCGGCATCCGCCTGTGGGACATCGCGGCGGGGGCTCTGCTCATCGAATGTGCCGGCGGCGAATTCTGGAAAGAACAGCTCGCGGGCGACCATGTGTTCGCCCTGTGCGCGACCAACGGCCGGCTGCGGCGCCAGCTTGAGTCTGCCGTCTGAAACGGGTTTCCTCACACCCATGAACCGCCTGTTCGGCCTGCTGGGCCTGCTCGTCGTCACCACGCTAAGTCTGCACGCGCAGACGGACGGCATTTTCGCGGATTTCCGCACGAGCATGGGCAGCTTCACCTGTCGCCTCGACTACGCCGTCGCGCCCAAGGCCGTGGCCAACTTCGTCGGGCTGGCCACCGGACAGCGCGCGTGGCTCGACCTGAAGACCGGTTTGGTCCGCACGAACCCGTTTTACGACGGGCTTACGTTCCACCGCGTCATCAAGGGGTTCATGAACCAGGGCGGCTCGCCGAACGGGCAGGGGACCGACGGACCGGGCTATGCGTTCACCGACGAATTCAGCCCGGCCGCCCGGCACGACGCGGCCGGCGTGCTCTCGATGGCCAATTCCGGAGCCGACTCCAACGGAGCGCAGTTCTTCATCACCGCGGCCGCCACGCCGCACCTCAATGACGTGCATACTGTCTTCGGCCGGGTGGTGGGCGGCTTGGATGTGGTGCTGGCCATCAACGGAGTGCCGACGACCAGCGACAAGCCGCGAACGAACGTGGTGGTGCAAAGCATCGGCATCCGGCGGATCGGAACGGCCGCGCTGGCGTTTGACATCCAGGCGCAGGGGCTGCCGACGCTAAGCAATCCCGCCTTCAGCGCGACGGTGCAGGGGACCAATGCGAACCTGCTGATTAGTCGCGGCCCACGCGTGGACACCAAGCTGTTCGCCTCGACCAACCTCGCGAACTGGACCTCGCAGAGTCTCGGAATTTCAATGGAGGAACCCGTGGTCGGCGGCGTGACGGTGACCGCCACGAACCGGGAGGAATTCTACCGCGTCGCCCAGGTCCAATACGCGGAGCCCACGCTGGCGCCGCCTTCGATCACGGGCCGGACGGTGACGCTTCAGTTTAACGGCAACGTTGGAACAGTTACACTTCGGCCAAGTGTCGCTGGTGGAACTTACACTTACGCTTCAACGACTACCACTTCAGGGACAATCCGTAACTACCAGTGGGTCCAGGAACCATATGTTGGGCGAATTTGGCCCGTTGAATTCTCAAATCTTGTCCCAATGACGTTGCGATTGAACTTTGAAAATTCCAACGGCGGGACTTTCTCTGGCACAGCCTACACTACGCCCAGCCAACCAGTGAGTGGCACCTTCATCATGACTGCGCAGTGAGCGCCGCCGCGTCCGCCCGGCCGGCGGCGAGGCGCATGTAGTGAAACAGATACTGCTGGGCGTAGCCGGCATTCGGGCCAAAGTGGGTTTCCGTGAACCGCTGCAAACGCGCCTTGGATGGGCGCCGCTTCGGAAAATAGAGCTGCTGCAGCGCTCGCAGCACCCAGACATCCACCGGGAACGCGTCCTGTCGTCCATAGGCGAATAGCAGCACGCAGTCGGCAATCTTCCGCCCCACACCGAAGCACGCCATTAGCCGTTCCCGGGCCGTCGGGGTTGGCAGTGCGTGCAAGGCGTTGAGTTCGAGTTCGCCCTCCGCGACCCGCCGCGCGGCGTCCCGCAGATACTTCGCGCGAAAGCCCAGCTTGCAGGCCCGCAGTTCCGGTTCGCCGGCGGCGGCCAGCCGCGCCGCGGCGGGAAACGCGAATTGCGGTCCCGCGTCTGCCGGAGCCCCGACCGGCTCGCCGAAGCGCTCGCAGAGACTCTGCACGCACTGGCGGATCTGCACGATCTGTTTGGTCGAGCTCAGGATGAAGCTCGCGAGGCATTCCCACGGCTCCTGGCGCAACAGCCGGAGCCCGCGGCAGGCCGTCGTCGCGGCCCGCATGGGCGGGTCATCGGGAAACGTCGCGAGGATGGCAGCCAGGTCTTCATCCAGCCGCAGGTGTTCCGTGAGCCAGGCCCAGTAGTCCGTATTCCCGGCAACTTCGGCGACCAACGAAGAGCCCTCGGCCCGCAGCCGCACCCAGCGCCCGGCGACCACGCCTTCCCAGGCGTTTCCCCGGGGCGTCCAGCGGAAGGCCTGGCCGCAGCCGAGCGTGGCGGCGAGATCGTAGTCCCGCAGCGGAAACACGGTGGAGCAGGGGACCCTGCCCCGGTTCGCCTCAGCGTTTGTCACGGCAGACAAAGAGCTGGTAGCGGTGCGCGACGCGGCCGCGGTATTCGACGTCGAAGGTGCCCAGTTCCGTGACCGAGCCGAACTCGTCACGCAGACGTGGCGGGACCGGATACGGACGTTTGGCGTTCTGGAGATACAGCGCGGTCTGGCCCTTACGGTCGGCGTAGCGGAAGTGCGGCCAGAACCAGATCTGGTTCTGCGGGCGGTCGGCGCTGAGCACGGTTACCAGCGGATCGGTCGTGACCCGGGCGCGGGCTTCCGGCCAGTAGAAGCTCAGGTGCCCGCAAAGTCCGTAATGGTCCGTGATGACGAACACCGGCTTGCCCTCGCCGGCCAGCCGTTCGCGCTGCTCGGCGACCAGCTTCGCCGCCGCATCGTAGCCCCGCACGCGCATGAGCGGATCCAGTTTGGCCGGCAGCACGCGCTGGGTGAATTTGCCGATCAGATTGGTGTCGTGGATCAGCACAATCAGCGGCAGGCCCAGCGCGAGGCCGGTGACCAGCATCCGGCGCGGCCAGAGCGCGCCGGCCTTCCAACGGTCGTGGCCGACGAAGAACGTGAACAGCAGCAGCGGCACCAGACTCGTCGCGATCCAGTTGGGATGCACCCGGGCCTTCAGCGTGTAGAGCAGGTAAAAGCCGAGCACGATGCCGCCGTGGCAGAACAGATACAGGCGCAGCTGGGCGGATTCCGGTTCGGTGTCCCGGCGTTGCCAGTCGTGTCGCCAGAAACGCACCAGCGCCACGATCAGTGCGAGGAAGAACAGCGGGTTCAGCAGGCCGAATTCAGCGCCGAGGAATTCGCCGAAGAACTTCAGCGTCGGCCGCCACACCTGGTCGAGGCCGCCGCGTTCCTTCAGGTGCGTCGCAGTGATCCAGCCGTGCTGGGCGTTCCAGACCAGCACCGGGATCGTTGCCAGGAGGTTGACGCCCACGGCGAGCCAGGGCCCCGGTGTCCGCAGGCACGCCCGGGCGGGCGGCCACAGCACAAAGAAGAGCGCAAACGACAGCCACTGGAGCGGCGAGATGTATTTGCTGAGGAATCCGCCGGCGAAGCACAGCCCGACCAGCAGCCAGTCCCGCGTGCGACCGCGGCGGATCGCCGTCCAGCCCGTCAGCATCGCCCCGGTCCAGAACAGCACCGTGAGCGGATCGATGGTCATGATGATGCTGCCCACCGACAGCAGCGGGACCGCCGCCACCGTGACGAGGAACAGGAAGCCGCTGCGGGCCCCCAGTTGCGTCGCCACAAACCGGAACAGCATCCAGCCCAGCAGCGCCGCAATCACCGGCGCGAAGAACCGCACGCCCAACTGCGTGTCGCCGAACAACGCCGTTCCGAGCCACTGGGCATAGGCGATGAACGGCGGTTTGCTGTAGTAGGACAGCGCCGGGTGCTTCGCCCACAGCCATTGATATGCCTCGTCCTCGCTGAGCTGGATCGTGCCGGACGCGACGTAGGCCAGCCGGGCGCAGAGCAGGGTGCCGATCAGGAGGTAGGCCAACCGCCGCCAGAGGCGCTCCTCGCTGGCTGAATCGCCGGGCGGCAGACGCTGAAACGGAACCGTTCCCGCGGCATCCGGCAGCAGGGTCGGCAGCATGGCCTGCCAGCGGGCGAACCAACGGCGGCCCAAGCATTGCCACAGCGCATTGAACGCCCTCGGCCACGCCCAGCCCCCGGCCAACCCGAGCGTCCAGCCCACCAAGACATCCGAAGGGTAATGCACGCCGACCGCTATCCGGGAAATGCCCACGGCGGCCGCCACCGGATACATGAACTTCCGGGTTCGCCGGTAAAAGATCCCGGCCACCATCGCCGCGGCGGCCGTGGTGGCCGCATGGGAGCTGGGCATGGACTTCGCCAAACCTTTCCCGGCCAGGAGGTGGACGTCTGGCAACGCATCAAACGGACGCGGCCGGCCGATGAGCTTTTTCAGGCGGTTGACCACCAGGCCGTCGTTGGCCGCCAAGGTGAGCGCCAGCAGGACGACGAAGCAGCGACCTTTGGCACCGCCACGGACGAGCAACCAGCCAAGGAGGACGATCACCAGCGGTCCCACCAGCAGATTGCCGCTGAGGAAGGGCATCACGTGGTCGGAAACGGGATTGGCGAGCGTCCCGTTCACAAACCGGAAGACCGCCACATCCAGATTCTGAAACCAATGCACGGCGCTTGTTAGCAGGGCCGGGCGTCCGGCTCAAACTCTTGGCCAAAGTGCATTTCTGTCGGCATCATAATTGAATATAACAAACATTGTGCGTGGCATACGTCGGCCGCCGGTTAGCTCCCGGCGCTTTTACACACACCGAAAAATTGTCCGGCGGACAGATTGCTTGAAATAGCTTGAAGCAGATTGAATTGCCTTGGCTTTCAATCGGTTACGAGGCCGGGCCGTTTCCACCTCAGGACCGGAACCCGATCCGGACAAGTTATCCGGGAGAAAACCCGGATTCACCGATTCGCGCGGGATTCCATCTGACATCTCCCGCCGGACATCTTATCGCCGGCCTGACCGAGGGGTGCGAAGTGCGAAGTCCAAAACCCCGTTTCCGCCCCCTTGCAACCGGCTTTCTCACCGCCGGCAAGACTTCAGAAACTCGCCCGCCTGGCGATGCCGCTCCCAGAACTCCGGGTCTTTGATCGCTTCCATGTGCGCCAGGAGTGACCGCAGCTCGAACTCCCACTTCGTCGCCGTTGGTCGCCGCGCCTGGATCAGGCCGGCCTCGGACCACCGGTAAAGCGTGCTGTCGCTCTGGCCGGAAATCCGCTTGGCCTCCCGGGTGGGAATCCAGGACTCGCCGTGGGCATCCGGCAACCGCGGCTTCAGCGTGAGCTGGTTCCGGTGAAGGTTCCCGCAATGCCCATGATGGCCTTGAGGATCAGGAAGTTGATGATTGCCTGGCCAATCTGGGCGGAGAGGTCGGAGAAGAAGTTGTTCCGAGTCGGTCGAGCCACCATTGCCCTTCCCTCCCCTGCCCGACCGGAATTCCGCCCGACCGGATTCCTATTGCCCGTTATCCATTTCGACCGCTTCATAGGTGAACATGAAACGGACGATTTCCATGACCTTGGTGCGGCTCGGCCCATTCAGGCTGTTGCCATACCGGGAGTCATAGTGCTGGCAGAAGTCGGCGGCCAGCTTGTAACCCTCAGTCGGCGAGGCGGCCGGGCCGAGATAGAGCGCCAAGCCCTGCTCCAACAGCAGGAGCGGCCAGCAATGGATGATTCGCACCGGACCCCACTGCTGGGGCTGGAACTCGTTTTGAAAATCCCGCGCCCGGTCATGCAGACGTTTCGCCGCTGCCGGGTCCACGAGCCGAAGGAATCCCTCGCGCGTCGCCGTCGTTCCCAGCAGGGCGCGCGCTTCGTCCAACAGTGCTCCCGCCTCGGCCTTGGTCTTGCCCTTGCGGCCGGCTGCGCGTTTCGCAATCCACAGGCCGAAGGCGGACAACCGGCCCGGGGCTTCAAACCACTTCTTCAAGACGGTCAGCCGGGTGAGATTGGCCGAGCCGTGAGCGTCGATCTCATCAACGATGGCCAGGAGCCGTTCGGGAACTTCGGTGCGCACGAGCGGTCAGGCGGCGGTGAGTTCGGCGACGAGGGCGGAGAGGAGGTTGGCGGCGGTGGCGCGGGAGGCGGCGAGTTGTTGCTCCAACGCGTCCACCAAGGCCATCAGTTGCTCCACTTTGGCCACGATCCGGCGTTGTTCGGCGAGGGGTGGGATGGGAATTTCGATTTGCCGAATCTTTCCAACGCTGAGGCTGTAAAGGCCACTGCTGGTGATCGCGAGCCGCTGCATGATCTCCATTCCGTTTGGCGAGTTCAGGAACAAAAGAACGAAATCACAAATCCGGGCATCGCTGGGCCGACACCGAATGACGTGGTTCTGGTGAACGCAGTTCTCGATCTCACCGTTCCAATTCGCGCACCTGCCGATTTCGTTGAAGCTCCCATTTCCTTCGATGATCAAAAGATCGCCCGCGTGAAGCCGGCGACGTTCAAGCTCGCCCGGCTCAAGCTCGAACTCTTTGACGTTCGTGAGGTCGAGGCGACCCCGGTAAACATTGCCAACTCCCAGATAGGGAAACGCATTGTTGCGTGGCGTTCGGTGCGGAGTTTTCTGGATTCCCCCCGCGACTTCAAAAACGGATGCTACACGAAGCCAAATCCAGCCGTGAGGTAGCGTGAATGGTGGCTCACCAAATTCAGTCTCAGAGTCTGATTCCGACTTCGCGACTCTTTGTAGCCAATCCTCCGCCGGTTCGTCGTTGGGGTCTTGGGGGACGAGTTTGCCTTGGACGGCGAGGGTGAGGATGGATTTGCGGAGGTCGGCGGAGGGGATAGCGTAGGACGGGTGGAAGAGGAAGTGGAGGTTGGCCGGGGTGGGCGCGTCGGCGAAGCGGGCCAGCGACGCGCGGGCGAGCGCGGCGTGCCGCGTCTCCCGTTCCTGCTGCTGCGCCTCCAGCCGATCACACAACGCCATCAACTCATCTACCTTCGCCACGATCCGCTTTTGAACTTCGCGGCTGGGCACCCACAGCGACACAGCGTTCAGTTCGGCTTTGCCGATGACGCCTTGTGCCGAGCCGCGGGAATTGCGACGCAAGCGAAGCGTGTAAGGAATCAGCGAGTAGTAGAGGAATTTTGTGTCGAGGGCCGCCGATGGTCGGATGGCCGCGGCGCTCCGACCGATTGCGCAGTCGATCGCGAGATTCAGTTTCCCGACGGTAGCGCCGACGACACACACCAACACGTCGCCTTTCTTTGCGAACTTTAGCGGGTTGGTAGTCCACACTTCTTCGCGAGGATAAAGCGGACCGAACTCGCCCACCTTCACGAAGACGGTTCCGCGTCCCTCGGTGTTGCATTCATCTCCCGCTGGAGCTTGTCCCATCACGAGCTCGACGATGGTCCCCATCAATTTGGTGTCTTCCGCGACAGGCCGCTCCAACGCTTCTGGGATCAGCCGTCCGGTTGCCGAGAGTTCGAGCACCAGCTCGCGCATCTTCGCCACCGCATCGGGCGCGTCGGCGAACTGGTCGAACTTCTCGAAAAACGTTTCCAGCTTCATTCAGCAGTCCCGGCGGTGGCGGTTTCCCGAATCCCAACGGGATTCCGCAATCTAGCCCAGGGTTGCGAGGCACGAGCTACCCTGGGAACCCGGTCTCCACGGAACAGCCAACCCTGAAGGGGTTGCGCCCAACGTTGTGCGTTCGCCGCAACCCCGTTGGGGTTGAGATCATTCTGGGACCTTGACCCAGGGTAGGCGCGTTGCGCCAACCCTGGGCTAATTGACATTGCCCCGTTGGGGCAAGGCTCGGGACAGCGGACGCAACGTCGCTGGCGTTGGCGGGCGTTGGCTTGGATCATCGCGACAACGCCTCCATCAACTGCGCCTTCAACTGCCCGCGCGTCGCGGCAATCTGAGCGAGGAGCTTTTCGTATTCGGGCAGGAGGTGGTCCACGTCGCCGGGACCGGTGTCGGGGTTGTGCGGATTCTTGAGGTCGAGATTGAAGTTGCCCGCTTTGATGGTGTCGATCGAGACGCGCCAGGCCTGCTCGTTTTCCACGCGGGCCTTGAAGCCGTCTTTTTCCTCACCCCACCAAGCGCGCTCGGCCTCGAACTCTTCGATGCGGATGGGTTTGCCTTTGTTGTAGCTCTTGGCGCCGGGCGGATAGGGGTGCTCGTAATACCAGACGTGGGTGGTGGGCGCGCCCTTGGTGAAGAAGAGGAGGTTGGTGCGGATGCCGGTGTAGGGATTGAAGACACCGTTGGGCAGGCGGACGATGGTGTGGAGGTTGCACTCGGTGAGGAGGGCTTCCTTGATGCGGGTCTTGACGCCTTCGCCGAAGAGGGTGCCGTCGGGTAGCACGAGTCCGGCACGGCCGCCGGGCTTGAGGATCTTCATCAGGAGCACGAGGAAGAGGTCGGCGGTCTCGCGGGTGCGGAACTCGGCGGGGTAGTTGGACTCGATGCCGTCCTCCTCCATGCCGCCGAAGGGCGGGTTGGTGACGATGACGTCCACGCGCTCCTTCGGCCCCCAGTCGCGCAGGGGTCGGGCGAGGGTGTTGTCGTGGCGGACGTTGGAAGGGACATCGATGCCGTGCAGGAGGAGATTGGTCATGCACAGGACGTGCGGGAGGTGCTTCTTCTCGATGCCGGCGAAGCAGTCCTGGATGGTGCGCTCGTGGGCCTCGGTCTTGGCCTGCTTGCGCAGATGCTCGATGGCGCAGACGAGGAAGCCGCCGGTGCCGCAGGCGGGGTCGAGGATGGTCTCACCGAGGCGGGGATTGACCTGCTCGACGATGAACTGGGTGACGGCGCGCGGGGTGTAGAATTCGCCGGCATTGCCCGCGGACTGGAGGTCCTTGAGAAGCTTTTCGTAGATGTCGCCAAACATGTGGCGGTCATCGGAGGCATTGAAGTCGATACCGTTGATCTTGTTGATGACCTGGCGCATCAACGTGCCATTCTTCATGTAGTTGTTGGCATCCTCGAAGGCGGTGCGGATGAGTCCGGCGATCTTGTCGCCGCCACCGGTGAGGGCCTTCAACTTCGGCAGGAGGGTGTTGTTGACGAAGTCGAGCAGGGCGTCGCCGGTGATGCCCTCGGCGTCGGTGGCCCAGGTGGACCAGCGGAGGTGCTGCGGGAGGGGCGACTTGTAGTCGTCGCGGAGGACTTCCATCTCCTTCTCGCGGTCGTCGAAGATCTTGAGGAAGAACATCCAGCCGAGCTGCTCCAGGCGCTGCGCGTCGCCGTAGGTGCCGGCGTCCTTGCGCATGATGTCCTGGATGGTTTTGACGAGGTTGGAGACGTTGGGCATGGGCTAGGCAGGGCGCGGAGTGGTGGTGGAGCGGCGGACGGCGCGAACGGTGTGGCCGGCGGCCAGCGTGTCGGCAATGAACTGGAGAAACCCGCCGGCGGGCCGGCAGGGAATCACGTCAAAGGGGATGAGGTCGTCCTGAAAACGCACGAGGTTCTTCGTGTGGGCGTCGAAGATGCCGAGGTTGTCCTCGGCGCGGTAGTAGCCGCATTCGGTCACCTTGGCGAAGCCCAGCCGGGCGAACCATGCGTCGATCTCGGGCTGGGTGACGGGCACGAGGTCGAACCGGGGCTGGGACGTGACGACGGCGAGGTCGTCGCCCTGGTCGAGGATGCCTTCGAGGTGGTTCAGGCCGGGGACGAGCTGATTCTGGAGGTGGAGCGGTTCGAGGTATTCGAGCGGGGTGGCTTCCCAGAGGTGGAAGCGTCGGGCGTCTTCGTCGGAAGACACCAAGGCGAGGTCAATGCCGGGGGAAAGGCCGAAGATGCCGTCGCGGGTGACTTTGAAGACCCGTTCCCCGTCGCGAAACCAGTCATGTTCCTGGCCGCCACGTTCCAAGCGGGGAACGATCCGGTCGGGATTCAGCAGCAGACCCAGACTTCGCGCCCATTCACGAAGGCCTTCCGTCTGCCGGGCGAGAGCGGGCGTCCCAGATGGGCCGCCACCTGACGCCGAAAGTCCTCGGAGGTGATCGAGCGCCGCGCCGACAAGATCCGGGCCATCTGCTCGGGAGAGAGCAGCGGTTTCACCGGCATCGCGTTGGCGGAAGTTGGCGGCATCGTCGGACATGGGGAGGCTACGCAGGAGAGGGAGATTGGCAACCCATCAGGCAGCCTGCTGGTAAAGGGCGGATTCGAGTTCGCGGAGGGCCGCCAGGTAGCCGGGTTTGCCGCCGAACAGGGTGACGATCTCCATGGGCGTGCCGAGGTTGGAGAACGGGTCCACCTTGAGGATGTCCATCGACTCGACGCTGGTGATGCCGCTGTCGGCGTATTTCTGAAGCAAGGCGTCGAGGACGGCCCGGGCCTTGGCACCATACTTTGCGAAGACATCGCGCTTCTTCACCTGGTTCGCCCGTTCCCTGCGCGTGCGCGGCGGCGCATCGAAGGCGACGTGGCAGATGAGGTCGAAGGCGTCGTAGTCGCGGCCGACCTGCGCGGCGAGTTCATCGAAGAAGACGCCCTTGGCAGCCAGTTCCTGCAGGATGGCCTGCTTCTTTTCGGCGTCGTTCCAGCAGGCCAGAAACTCGTCGAGCGAGGCGTAGGCCCGGCGGAGCGCCTTGCGCGAGTAGTCCCGGAGCGATTCGGTGATGAGCTTGCCGTGCTCGTCGAGGTATTGGACGCGCTCGGTGGCGACCCGCACGGCGACGTTGTCCACGTAGTATTTGGTCGGTGGCGGACCCGTCGGGCCGTCCGGATCGGGGCCGGGGCCGTCCGTTTGATAGGGGGGCACGTCGTCGTGCGCCGCGTCGGCAGGTCCCTCCGGCGGAACCACGAGGTCGTCATCCTTGGGATCGTAGATCTGCACCGGGTCGCCGTCGAAATCCGGGTCGGCGAAGAGCGCCGTGGCCTTCCGGAAATCCATGATGGTGAAGTAGAGCTTGCCGTAGTCCTCGTTGATCCGGGTGCCGCGCCCGATGATCTGCTTGAACTCGGTCGTGGAGGCGATGCGGCGGTCGAGGACGATGAGCTGGCAGGTCTGGGCATCGACGCCGGTGGTCATCAGCTTGGAGGTGGTGGCGATGACCGGGTAGGTGGACTCCGGGTCGATGAAGTTGTCGAGCTGCCGCTTGCCCTCGTCGTTGTCGCCGGTGATGCGCATGACATAGCGCGGATTGGCGGCGGCGAGGTCGGCGTTGGCGTTGACCAGGGCCTGCCGCATCCGCTCGGCGTGGTCGATGTTTTCGCAGAAGACGATGGTCTTGGCGAAGCGGTCGGTCGCCTTGAGAAATTCCGTCACCTTGGCGGCGACGAGCTCGGTGCGCTTTTCGAGGACGAGGTTGCGGTCGAAGTCGCGGTCGTTGTATTCGCGGTCTTCGATGATGAGTCCATGCTTGTCGGTCTGGCCGTCGAAGGGGCGCCAGCCTTCGAGATCCCGGTCGAGGCCGATGCGGACGACCTTGTAGGGCGCCAGAAAGCCGTCGGCGATGCCCTGCCGCAGCGAGTAGGTGTAGATGGGCTCGCCGAAGTATTCGATGTTGGAGACGTCCTTGGTCTCCTTGGGCGTGGCGGTGAGGCCGATCTGGGTGGCGGTGGTGAAGTATTCGAGCACCTGGCGCCAGGCGGCGTCATCGGCCGCGCTGCCCCGGTGGCATTCGTCCACCACCACGAGGTCGAAGAAGTCGGGCGAGAACTGCTTGTAGATGTTGCGCTCCTCCTCGGTGCCGGTGACGGCCTGGTAGAGGCAGAGGTAGATCTCGTAGGATTTGTCGACGGTGCGGTCCTGGGTGATCCCGCTGGGCAGGGTGATCCTCGATCCATCCTTGGTTTCGATGCTGTTGTTGCGGGAACTCAGCTTGCACATCGCTGATTTGAACGGCTTGAAGTCGCCGACCATGGTCTGGTTCGCGAGGATGTTGCGGTCGACCAAAAAGAGGATGCGCTTCTTCACGCCGGACTTCCACAGGCGCCAGATGATCTGGAAGGCGGTGTAGGTCTTGCCGGTGCCGGTGGCCATCACGAGCAGGATGCGCCGCTCCCCTTGGGCAATCGCGGTCACCGTGCGGTTGACCGCCGCGAGCTGGTAGTAGTGCAGGGACCGGCCCGGATAGAACTCATGGGTGACGACCGCTACCTGCTGCGGGGTCAATCGCCTGGACGCGCAGTATCGTGACCAGAGCTCTTCCGGCCCGGGGAACTGGTCGAGCGGGATTTCGCGGGTGACGGTGCCCGTGGTGGCGGTGCGGTCATGCTCCAGAAAGGCATCGCCGTTCGAACTGTAGGCGAAGGGCACATCGAGAATCTCGGCGTATTCGAGGGCCTGCTGCATGCCGGCGCCGACGGAGTGGTTGTTGTCCTTGGCCTCGATGACGGCAAGGGGGAGGTTCCGCTTGTAGGAGAGGATGTAGTCGGCCTTTTTCGCCTCGCCGCGGGTGACCGTCTTGCCGCGGACAATGACGCGGCCCTTGGTAAAATAGGCCTCCTCCCGGATCTGCGTCATCAGATCCCACTTGGAGCCGTTCGCACCGACGAGGGCCGGCGTGATGAACTTGGTGCGGATGTCCGCCTCGGTGAGGAGTTTTTTGTTCATGCGACGGGGTGCATCGAACCGTCAGCGGGGCAAACACTCCCGCGGCGGGCGAATTCGGTAGCGGCGCATGTGGCAGCGGTGGGCATGGCTGACAGTTCCAAAACAATACTGGGGCAAGCGGGCGGGTGCCAAGGGGTTTGCCAGGGTGTTCCCAACGTGCTGCCGGCATCTTGCCGGCAGGCCCCGTAATACGGCGCGGACTGCTTCTGGTGAACGGGCGGTGCGGGCTTCAGCTGCCGCTGCCGGCAAGATGCCGTCAGCACGTTGCCCCGGCCCGCTCGCGCCTCATTTCGGTTCGCTTCGGGGCAAATTGCTCCCGTTCAGCCACGATGAAAAGACGCGCCCCTAACGGGACGTCATCGCCCCAGCGGCAATCGCAGTTGGCGGGCTTCCGCTTCGGCGAGGCCGCTGACGCCGAGGCCGAGCAGGCGCAGCGGACGCGACACCAGTTGGTGCTGGGCCAGCAGCCAGCAGCCGAGGCGGTAGATGTCCCGGGATTCCACCACGGGTTCGTCCACGCTGAATTGTCGTGTCAGCGTCGTGAAGTCGCCGTAGCGGACCTTCACCTGGACGGTCCGGGCACACAGGTGGCGGCGTTCCAGCTTCCGGGCAATGTCGTCGGCATGTTCGCGGAGGGCCGCCCGAAGCGTTGGCCGGTCGGCAGTGTCGCGCTCGAAGGTGGTTTCACTGCTGATGCTTTTGATCTCGTCGCCGAGTTCCAGCGGCCGGTCGTCCTCACCGACGGCAAAGCGTTTGAGGACCGGTCCCCAAGAACCGACGAGGTGGCGCAAGTCGCCGGGGTAATCCTGCAGGCTGCCGACCGTGGCGAGCCCGGCCCCGACCAACGCCTCCTCGGTCACGCGGCCGACGCCGTGCAGGGCCCGCACCGGTAGCGGGCGCAGGAATGCGGCCTTGTCGCGCTCCGGGATGAGCATGAGGCCGTCGGGCTTGCGGTAGTCACTGGCGAGCTTGGCGAGGAGCTTGTTGCCGGCGATGCCGACGCTGGCGGTCAGTTGCCGCTGGGCGCGGATGGAGCGTTTGAGATCCTCGGCGAGCGGCAACGCCCATTGGAGCGCTGCGTCGGGGTCAGCCCGCAGCGCCCGCGGCACGAGTTCAGTCGCCTCCAGATAGGCCTCGTCCACCGAAACCTGCTCGACGAACACGCCGGTCGCCGCCACGAGGCGGAAGATTTCGCGGGATTCGGTCCGGTATTCCTCCATCCGCGGCCGGACAAAAACGCCCTGCGGACACAGGCGGCCGGCGGTGCGGCTGGGCATGGCGGAACGGACGCCGAACGTGCGGGCCTCGTAACTGGCAGCGCACACCACGCCACGCTGGTCGGGCGGCGACCCGACGATGACCGGGCGTCCGCGGAGTTCCGGCCGGTCGCGCTGTTCGACGGAAGCGTAAAAGGCATCCATGTCGAGGTGCAGGATGACCCGCGCCGCCGGCCGGGCCGGGGGCGTTGACGGAGCGGGTGCTACAGCCATGTGGGCGCAATCGTTCCGGCTGGGCGAGGCGGAGGCAAGGGGGCTCGGCGGCCGGGCCAGGCGCCCCCTGGTTGGTCACGGTCCCCTGCCCTCCAGCGTGGCCCGGGCGGGGGTGAGCACACCCACCCGTTTCGCACCCAGATCGCGGAGAACCTGCGCGACAGCGTTCGTGGTGGCGCCGGTCGTGAGCACGTCGTCCACGACCAGAAAACTCTGCCCGGAAAGATCTCGGCCTGTGATCGGGGAAAACGCCCGCCGGACATTGTCGGCCCGCTCCTCGCGGGACAACCGGGTTTGGGTGCGGGTCGCTTCGGTGCGTTTCACCAGCTGGGCAAGCAACGGCAGACCGAATTCCCGGCCCAGGAAGCCCGCGAGGCGCTCCGCCTGGTTGAACTCCCGCTCCCGTTCACGCACGGGATGGAGCGGGACCGGCACGATTCCCTGCCACTCGCCGGGGACAAGCCCGGGGCCGGCTGCGCGCCGGAGCAAGTCGCCTAGGAACGGCTCAAACCAGAGCGCCCGCTGATATTTGTAACGGTGGATCACCTCGAGGGCGACGCCCTCGGCCACGACGGCGGCGCGGGCGAACTCGAACGCCAGCGGAACATCGCGGCAGTTGGCGCATTCGAACTCCTGCGTGATCGCACCGGCGAACGGCAAGCCGCACCGCCGGCAGGCGGGGGGCTGGATAAATCGCAGGCCGCTCCAGCACTGCGGACACACGTAGCCGTCCGCCCGCGTCGCCCGCCGGTGTCCGCACAACTGGCAGGCATTGGGGAACACCCAGCCGGCCATCGCCTCCAGCGCGTTGCGGATGCCCGTCGTCATGCGGTCCCGCGGAGCTTGCCCGCAGTGCCGGCTGAAATCCAGCCGCGGGTCCCCTTCCCCAGCGGCTTTGGGGATTCCGGGCCCGCCACCGCCGGAACTGCCCCGGTGCCCGGAGACGTCCGCCGGGGCGTCAAGGCCTGCCCTGGCGCGGCTTCCGAAGCATTTGGCCGGCAGATTTTTGGCGAAATTCTTTTCCCGCACTTGGCCCTGTGGTAGCTGTCGCCGCTCAGAAACTTCATGGCGCACACGGGGCAAAAACTGGGCCGCTACACGCTGCACGAGTCCATCAACGAAGGGGGCATGTCCGAAATCTGGCTGGCCACCGACGAGGCGGGCCGGCCGTATGCCGTGCGCGTGATGAAGAACAACACCGCCTTCGCCTTTGCCGAGCGGAAGCGCTTCAACTCCGGCGCGGAAACCCTCCAAGCGTGCCAGGATGGGCAGTTCATCATCGGCTACGTCGAACACGGCAAGCTGGGCGACGACCAGGTGCTTGTCCTGGAGTATGTCGAGGGCTCGAACCTGAAGCTGCTCATGGCCGCGGGCGACCCGGTGCTGACCGACGACATCGCGCGGGTGCTGATCGACTTCGCGACGGCGATGGAAGTGGTCCACGACCGGGGATTCATGCACCTCGACATCAAGCCGGAGAATGTCCTGCTGACCCGCAACGGCAGCCTGCGGCTGGTGGACTTCGACCTGGCCCAGCCCATTCCGAACCCGCCCCGGAAGCTCGACCGGCTGTCCGGCACACCGCTCTACATGGCGCCCGAGCAGTTGCTGAAACGGCCCGTGGACCATCGCGTGGACATCTGGGCGTGGGGTGTCAGCGCCTACGAACTGCTGACCTTCAAAAAGCCGTTCCCGGGTGAAAATGCGGACGAAGTGCTGCGCCGGCAGGTCAATCGCCGGGATTTTGTCCGGCCCCGGGAAGTCAACGCCGACATCCCCGCGGAGCTGGAGCGCATCATCCTCAAGTGCCTCGATCAGGACATGAACCGCCGCTATCCGATCACCAGCGTGCTGGTCCACGAACTGAAACAGGCGCTCTACGTCTGAGGGCCGACTCCGCGGGACCTTGGTCGCCGCGACAGGAGAATCCTTTGCCGGGCGGCGCATTTCCGGCACCCTGCCCGGCATGTCAGGGCTTATCGCCATTGTTGGCCGACCGAATGTCGGCAAGTCGGCACTGTTCAACCGGATCGCGGGCAAACGCATTGCCATCGTCCACGACATGCCGGGAGTGACCCGCGACCGCGTGACCGCGGAAGTCGAGTGGCACGGCCACGCCTTCACGCTGGTGGACACCGGGGGTATCGGCCTGCTGCGCGGCGAAAAGGTCCAGGACGTCATCGCGCAGGCCGCGTTTGACCAGGTGCAGATCGCCATCGAGTCGGCGAGCGTCATCATCTTCGTCGTCAACGTGCAGGAAGGCATCGTGCCGCTGGACGAGGAGGTGGCGAAGCGGTTGCGCGAAGCCGGTCGCCCGGTGCTGCTGGCGGCGAACAAGTCCGACAACGTCACCGCCGAGCGGAACTCGCTGGAATTCGCCCGGCTGGGCTTCGGCGACATTTACCCGGTCAGCGCCATCCATGGGCGCGGCCTGGAAGCCCTGATGGACGCTGCCCTGGACCATCTGCCGGTCCCCGAGCCGGCGACGGCCCGCCCGGCGGAAGCGGACGATGCGGCCGACTCCGAGGGCGAGGAGGAAACCTCCGAAAAGCGGGCAGACCTCAAGCTGGGAACCGCGGAACGCCCCGTCCGTCTCGCCGTCATCGGGCGGCCCAACGTGGGCAAGAGTTCTATCATCAACGCCCTCACCGGTTCCGAGCGGGTCATCGTGAGCCCGATTCCGGGAACGACCCGCGACGCGGTGGACGTGCCCTTCGAAGTCACCACCGAGGGCATCCGCCAGCATTATGTGCTGATCGACACCGCCGGTCTGCGCAAGGCCCGGCGCGTGGACGACACGGTGGAGTTCTTCTCCACAGAGCGGACTCGCGACGCGATCAACCGCTGCGACATCACGGTGTTCGTGATCGATGCGGAGAACGGCATCGTCGAGCAGGACAAGAAGATCGGCGACCTCATCGTCGAGGCCCGGCGCGCGTGCATCGTCGTGGTCAACAAGTGGGACCTGGTGGCCGATACCGTCCGGGAAGCCCGCGAAAAGGAGATTGAGCGCCGCGAGAAAGGCATCAAGAAGGACGAGAAGAATCACCCGATGACGACCCTCGCCGAGTTTGGCCAATGGGTGCAGAAGCGGCTGTTCTTCCTGGACTACGCCCCGGTGATCTTCACGTCGGCCAAGGACGGTTTCCAGTTGGACCGCCTGCTGGAGTCCATCCGCTACGTGGTCGCCCAACTCGGCCAGGAAGTGCCCACGTCCATCCTGAACCGCACGTTGCAGGACGCCGTGGAACGCCGCCAGCCGGTCAGCAACGAAGGGCACCGCCTGAAGCTCTACTATTCGACGCAGGTCAAAAAGTCGCCCCCGACCTTCCTGCTGTTCGTCAACCGCGACGAAATCCTCAGTCCGGTTTACACCAAGTTTCTCGCCGGCGAACTGCGCAAAGCCTTTGGATACGAGGGCTGCCCCATCGTGCTCGTGCCCAAGCCGCGCCCGAAGACGATTGAGCCGCTGCGCAAGTTCAACCAGCCGGCCGGGCTCACGCTGAAGAAGCACGCCAACTACAAGCCCAAGCGCTTCGCCAAGCCGACTTACGGCCCGCGTCCGCAGCGTCCGGGCCGCCCCGGCACCACCATCGGCAAGCCGGCAGACAACCGGCCGGCGCGGACTCCGCGGGCGACCCGCAAGAATGTCGGCGGCAAGCCCGGCGCCAAACGCGGCGCCAAGGCGGCGAATGCCCGTCCGCGGGGCAAACGGTAAGCCGTCGGCCCGGCGGACACCGGGATCGTCGCTGGGAGACCGAAGCGATTCGCGGGGGCGATTCGAGGGCAATGCCTGTTGGAATTGTCAGCGGTCCGCCTTCGCGGCGGCGCGGGCCGCCTGGACCTTGAGCGTGGGCACGTAACGGGCCGCAAATTCCCGGCGATACTCGCTGAACGTGCCCGCGTCGAGGTGATCGCGGATGTCCTGCATCACCTTCAGGAAAAAGTGGCTGTTGTGAATGCTGACCAGGCGCAGGCCGAGGATCTCATTCACGTTCAGCAGATGCCGGATGTAGGCCCGCGTATGGTGCTGGCAGGCAAAGCAGGTGCAGCCTTCCTCGATGGGCCCAAAGTCCGCCTTCACGGCCCCGCCCTTGATGGCGAACGTGCCGCGGCTGGTGAAGGCCGTGCCGTTGCGTGCCACCCGAGTGGGCAGCACACAGTCGAACATGTCCACCCCGCGGGCGACGAGTTCGACCAACTGCGCCGGCGTGCCCAAGCCCATGGCGTAACGGGCCTTGTTCGCGGGCAGATGCGGCTCGGTGATCTCCACGGCCTTCATCATCTCCGGCTCGGGTTCGCCCACACTGACGCCGCCGATCGCGTAGCCGTCGAAGTCCATGGCGACGAGCTCGCGGGCGCACTTTTCGCGGAGCTTTGGGTCACTGGCGCCCTGGACGATGCCGAAATACTTCTGCCCCGGTGCCCGGGGCTGCTGCAGACACTCCGCAGCCCAGCGGATGGTCCGCTTCACCGCCCGGCTGATCTCCTCCGCCGGCGCGTCGTGCGGCGGACATTCGTCGAAGACCATCGCGATGTCCGAGCCCAGCACCCGCTGGATTTCCATGCTTTCCTTGGGCCCGAGGAAGATCATCGAACCGTCCAGGTGGCTGCGGAATTCGACGCCGTGCTCCTTGATCTTGCGGATCTTGCCCAGGCTGAAGACCTGGAAGCCGCCCGAATCCGTCAGGATGGGCCGCGACCAGTTCATGAAGCCATGCAGGCCGCCGGCCTGGGTGATGATGTCCAGCCCCGGACGGAGGTTCAGGTGATAGGTGTTGCCGAGGATGATCTGGCTGCCCATTTCGAGCAGTTCCCGGTTGTCGAGGGCCTTGACGCTGGCCTGCGTGCCGACCGGCATGAACACCGGCGTGTCGATGGCCCCGTGGGCCGTGGTCAGCCGCCCCCGCCGGGCACGGGAGTGCGGGTCAGTCTTGAGTAGCTCGAACATCGAAAGCGCGAACCTGAGGCGATTCCCACCAGGATTCAATTGAGCACATGAGCTTTGCCGGCGACTGGGCGGAACTGTTCATCGTGGGTTCGGTGCGGCGGATGGACCGGTTTTGCGCCCCGGTGCGACGGACGTGCGGCTCATTCAGGGTTTAGAGCGGCTTCCCAGAAACAAAGCGAGCCCTGATCCGCACTGCCCGCAATTGGCGACATGGAAACCAAGCATCGCCAAGTTGACTTCCGGGGCTGCCGAAGGCAACTGTATGGCGTCTCTCGCACATCAAGTGAAAATGAACTTACGCTCTCCCTTCTCCCGAACGCCGTTCCGGGGCGCATTCACGCTGATTGAGCTGCTCGTCGTGATTGCGATCATCGCCATTCTCGCGGGCATGCTGCTGCCGGCGCTGAGCAAGGCCAAGACCAAGGCACAGGGCATCCTCTGCATGAGCAACAACAAGCAGCTCATGCTCGCCTGGAAGCTCTACTCCGGAGACAATCAGGAAAAGCTGGTGGCTTCGCTGGCGGTTGCCGGCCGCCCGGTTTGGATGGAAGGCAATTTGGACTTCCCCGGGGACGCCTCCCAGACCAACGCCCGTTTTGTGACCAACGGGCCGCTGTTCAAATACGGCGGCAGTTCGATGGCCATCTACAAGTGCCCGGCTGATCGGGCGGCAACCGGAAAGCTTCCGGGTGCGAATGGCCGCTTCACCCCCCGCATCCGCAGCATCTCCATGAGCCAGGTGTTTGACTTCGGCCAATGGTTGCCTGCCCCTCCTTACCGGCTTTACGCCAAGGACACCGACATCGTGCGGCCGTCGCAGACCTTCGTGTTTGCCGAGGAACACTCGGACAGCATCAACGACGGCGCGTTCGCCGTGCAGATGGTCCGCCCCGATGCGCGGACCGGAAACATCATCGACATGCCGGCGTCCTACCACAACGGGGCCTGCGGCTTCTCCTTCTCGGACGGCCATGCCGAAATCCACCGCTGGGTTGGCAGGACGATCAAGCCGCTGGTTCGCTACAACGGATCGGTGGCATTGAATGTCGCCGCGGGGGATTCCCTCGTGGATGCCAAGTGGATGTCGGCAAATACAACCGTCGGTCCAGGTTACGAGTAAGCTTGGCAGTCTTTCGTGAACGCCGCCCTCGGGCGGCGTTTTTTGTTCCCCGAATGCCCCCGAACTACCCCAACCGAAGCCAAGCCTCCCAGGTGCTGATCGCCTGTTGTGCGGTCTGGGCGTTCAGCTTTCCCGCGATGAAGTCGCTGGCGTTGCTCGGCAACCGGGCTGCGCCCGGCAACAGCTCGTTCTTTTTCGCCACCCTGTGCGTCGCCGAACGGTTCACCTTCGCCTCGCTGCTGCTGCTGTGTCTGCCTTGGCTCAGGCTGCGGCAACTCACCCGGAGCGAAACCCGGCAGGGCTTGGGCCTGGGCGTATTTGGGGCCGCCGGGCTGATTCTGCAGATGGACGGCATGGCCTACACCCACGCCTCGACCGCGGCCTTTTTGACCCAGGGTTACTGCGTCTGGATTCCCCTTTGGTTCGCATTGCGAAATCGGCGCCTACCCCGGTGGACGACGCTGGGCGCAACCGGGTTGGTGCTCGCCGGGGCCGCCATCCTCAATGACATCGGCTCGGGTGACTTCCGCCTGGGGCGCGGCGAAATGGAGAACCTGCTGGGCTCCGTGTTCTTCGCCGCGCAAATCCTGTGGCTCGAACGGCGGGAGTTCACCGGCAACCATGTGGGACGGTTCTCCCTGGTGATGTTTGTGACGATGGCCGTGATTTGCGTGCCACTGGCCCTGTTCCTCGCCAATCATCCCCGGGCGATGCTCCAGGCCTATTCGTCCACACCGGCGTTGGTCCTGATGGCGGGGCTGACGGTGTTCTGCACCCTGCTGACCTTCCTGCTCGCAAACCGCTGGCAGCCCGAGGTTCCGGCCACCGAAGCCGGTTTGCTCTATTGCACCGAGCCCGTCTTCACCTTTGCCGTCACCCTGTTTTTGCCAGGCCTGATCGCCCGCTGGACCGGCATCGACTATGCCAACGAAGTTCTCAGTTGGAACCTGCTGGCAGGCGGCGGCCTGATCTTGGCGGCGAACGTCTGGATGCAACTGCAACCGGCGCCGAAGCCGGAGTGATCAGGGCATCGCCTTCACCGAGCGGAGCCGGATCCGTCGAAAGAAGATTTCCGAGCCCTCGCACTGCAGGAGGATGGCTCCAGCAGACGGATGAACTTCGGAGAAGCGGTTTACCACGCGACCGTTCAGGCGGAATTCCATCCGGTCTCCGACCGCGATGATTTCAGACGTGTTTCGGTCGCCGGCGGGTCGCTCCAGCCCGCTCGGACAGATAAATCCGCGGGTTTCAGTTCAATCGGCGGATTTCTCTCTCCGATTGATCCGTCCCCAACGCTCAATCCGGCGGCTCACGCCGCCCGGCTGCCAGTTGAACCAGCCCTCGGCATCCGTTTCGGCCGCCGTCTCCGCTACGACTGTCGGGGCGATCAGGGAACCATCCGCCGCATTGCCGCGAATGGTCAGGAGGCCGACAGTGCCGCCCTCCATCAAATTGAACTCCAAGCCCGCCCGGAATGCGCCGGCCCCATCGTGTAGATTGCCGGCGGCCCGGCGACGTGGAGGAAGATGCCTGAATCGCGGGATTTCCCGGTCCGATCGGGATGCGTGTTGATGAGGCCCCGACGCCACTCCACGACTGGATGGAAGTCGCGGAACGTTTCGCAGGTGACCAGATAGCCCATCCCTTCGCCTGAGATGCGAACCTGACGGTTGGTGACCGTGAACACGTCCTCGGGATTTGCAGAACCGGCTCCCCGCAGCCACTGCAGCCATTCGCGCAGTGAGGTTTCACCAAACAGATTTTGCCACGCTCCAGTGGCGTTGGGCGCTCGGCAGGCCGGCGGGGCAAGGCAAAACAGGAACGAAGGCCCAAGGGCGGCACGCTTCACCTTGGAGGCAACGTAGTGAAGCGTCCAAAAAAGAAACCCGGCCGGGATGACCGGCCGGGTTGGATAAGCCCGAATCGCTCAGGCCTTGGAGGGCTCAGCGCCTTCGGTCCCGGTGGCGACCGGAATGACCGACGTGCCGAGCACCGGACGCTGTCCCTTGTGCCACCACAGCACCAAGGCGCTCGCGATGTAGATTGAGGAGTAGGTGCCGGTGATGATGCCGACGAGGAATGTGAAGGCGAAGTCGTTGATCGGGCCGCCGCCGAACAGGTAGAGCGACATCGTCGCCAGGAACACCGTGCCGGAGGTGATGATCGTCCGGCTCAGCGTCTCGTTGGTGGCGCGGTTAATGAGCTCCCGGAAAGTGCCGGGCACGCCGAGTTTCAGATCTTCGCGAATACGGTCGAAGATGACGATCGTGTCGTTGATTGAGAAGCCGATGATGGTCAGCAGCGCGGCCACGAAGGTGGCGTTGAACTGGCGGCCGTCGCTCCAAAGGCCCGTGAGGCAATACATGCCGATGGTCATCAGCACGTCGTGCAGGATCGCGATGACGGCACCGATCGCGAAGCTGAACTCATAGCGGAACGCGACGTAAACCAGGATGCCAAAGAGGGAAAGCAGGGAGGCGATGATCGCAGCCTTTTGGATTTCCTGACCGACCGCCGGACCAAACGTCTCGGTGCCGAGCGGGGCGAACTTGGCTTCGGGGAACGCCTGCTTCAGGGCCGCTTCCACCCGATTGCTGTTGGACGGCCTTCCTTCCTTGGCTGCGGCCTCATCGTGCGGCAGGTCAATGCGGAGGGTTTCCCGGTTGTTGACCTGGTCATTCTGGTAGCCGATTCGGCTTTCGCCCAACTTGAGGCCGTCCACCACGCCGCGAAGTTTTTCGCGTTCCACCTTCTGGGCGAAACTAAGGGTGATGCTCTCGCCGCCGGCGAATTCGATGCCCGCCAAGTTGGTGCGGACAAAGACACCGTAGCCAATGCCGATCACGATGATCAACCAGGAGACCGCGAAGGCCGGCTTGGCCAAGCCCATGAAGTCGAACTTCGGTTTGCCGATGAGGTGAAGCATCTTGACCCCACCATTGAGCAGGGAGGTCTTGTTGAGCAGGAAGTCGAACACCAGACGGGTGATTACCAGCGCGGTGAACAAGCTGGCCGCCACACCGATGGTCAGGGAGACGCCGAAGCCCTTGATCGTGCCGGTGCCGAAAGCGATCAGCAAGATTGAGGAGATCAGCGTGGTGACGTGCGAGTCGAAGATGGTGCCGAAGGCTCGGCTGTAACCGGCAGCCAAGGCGCCCCGGACCGACTTGCCATGCGCCTGTTCCTCACGAATGCGCTCGAAGATCAGCACGTTGGCGTCCACCGCCATACCGACGGTCAGCACGATGCCCGCGATGCCCGGGAGAGTGTAGGTCACGTTCAACGAGCACATCACGCCCAGCAGGATGATGATGTTGCAGAGCAACGCGACGTTCGCCACGGCACCGGCCAGCAGGTAATAGACAACCATGAAGCCGGCGACGAGAAGCACGCCGACCACGCAGGCACGAATGCCGCTGCGGATCGAATCTTCACCGAGCGACGGGTCCACGCCACGCTCTTCCACCACCCGCAGCGGGGTCTTCAGCGGGTTCTCCAGCGACGTGGCCAGCTCAAACGCCTCCTTGTCGCTGAAGTTGCCCGTGATGGAGCCGTTTCCGCTCGGGATCGGGCCGTTGATGTTCGGCGCCGAAATGATGTCGCCGTCCAGCACGATCGCCAGCCGCTTGCCAACGTTGGCACGGGTGATTTGGGCGAACTTGACCGCGCCGTCGGCAGTGAGGGTGAAATTGACTTCAGCCCGGCCGGTCATCGGGTCATGGGCCACGCGGGCCGATTTCACGGCGTCACCCGTGAGGCCCATTTCCGGTGCGTCGCGCACAATGATGGGCACCCGCACCGCTCGGCCATCCTGAGTCTTCTGCTTTTCGTATTTTAGTTCGTAGCCCGGCGGGATCAGCCACATCTCCGGCACCGGTCCCTGGGCGTGCTGATCCATGTCGGGGTCCACCATGCGAAACTCCAGGTAGGCCGCTTTCTGAAGGCTCTCCCGGGCGGATGCCTTGTCGGCTTCCGAGAGGCCGGGAAGCTGAACCTCGATCCGATTGTCCCCGGAAGGCTGGATAAGCGGTTCCGCCACACCGAACGCATCAACGCGGCGGCGCAGCACGGCGATGGCCTGTTCGACCAGAAACTGCTGGCCGACGCTGTCCACAAGGGACGTCGCGGGGCCGTTGGTGCCAGCGGCGGCATTGGTGCCCTGCAACTTGCTCAGGTCCATTTCCAAGGTCCAGGCGGTGCCGCCGCTCAGGTCGAGGCCGAGTTTGAAACGGCCGGCCGCCTCGCGCTGGAGGCGGTTGAGGATGACCTGCTGCGGCGGACGGCCCTCGGCGTTCTCGACGAAGTTGGACGGGAAATACTTCTGGATGTCCGTCTGCCCAATCGCCACGAGCAGGTTGCTGTAGGTGGCGGGAACATACCCGGTAGGGTTGTTGGTCTCCAGATCCCGTGCCCGCTTCACGATGTCGTTGAAGGCGGCATCCGGCGTCAGCGCCGACTGGTCGAACTGGTCGATCAGGTTCTTCGACTTGAAGGGTGTGATCTCGGACAAAGACCAGACGATCAGGAACGCGACGAGGAGGAGCTTCCAGAGATGGCTGCGGTTCATGGAAAGGGTGGGCTGCGAAAACGGGGGTTGGAGACGTTCAGGCGGACTTTTCGACGATCTGGGTCACGGTGCTTTTCTGGACCTCGAGTTTGGATTCGCCGGACCGGATGGTCACCGAATCATCGCGGACGCTGGTCACCACGCCGATGATGCCGGAGGTGGTCACGACCCTGTCGTTTGTCTTAAGGGTCTTAAGGAGTTCCGCCTGCTCTTTCGCCTTCTTCTGCTGCGGTCGGATGATCATGAACCACACCACCACCATCATCATGACCGCCATGCCGACGGTAGACATCATCTGCGCCCGAGGATCGGGCTGGGTGGCCTGCGCCAAGAGCGGCTGGAGCGCGGTCGGGAGACTGACAAAAGCATTCAACATCGGGGTTTCTCCGGTCGGAAAATGAGGCGGAAGACTAGGGAGGAAGACACGCTTGGCAAGCGCCGGATACGCCGAAACCGGCCGCAAACGGCTCCGTCCGGGACTTCAGGGACGCGGCTTGAGTTGAGCAATTCTCCTCCGCAGCTCCTCCCCGAGGTCTTCCTGGTAGAAGTAGGCGTCCCGAGATCCGCCGGTGTTCCAACTGTGGATGAACAGCATTTGCCGGAAGGCGACCCAACGGGCTGCCCCGTCTATGGTCAGGGTGTTGCCGCCGGCCGGGAGTCCTCCGGGGACCTTGTGGGGCGGCATGCCCTTGAACGCGGAATCGCGTCCCCCACCCCACTTGCCGTCCACCTTCATGACGGCGTCCGCTGCGAGCACCCAGCCGGGTTCCGCCAGCCCGGTCTTGATGGGGCTGTGCGATTTGAAGGAGCCCGCCGGATTGCTCCACTGCTCGATGCCGCCGTAATACTGGTAGCCGATGTTGAACTGGGGATATTGCGGTTCGTAGGTGGGAAAGTCCGGGCGGTTGGGGCAGGTCCACATCTTGGCGACCGTGGCGTTGGTGTCGATCGGCAGACCGAGTTGCTTGGCCGCCGCCGCCTCGGGCTGGTTGATGGAAATCTGCACCCACAGACCGCCGTCGAACCGGGCCTTGAGGAGGACATCCCGGTTGTCATTGGCATAAATGGTCATCCCGATGCCGATCTGCCGGAGGTTGTTGAGGCAGCGGGCACGCGTCCCTTGCTCCTTCGCCTTGGAGAGCGCCGGCAACAGCATGCCGGCGAGGATGGCGATGATCGCGATGACGACGAGCAACTCGATCAGCGGGAAGCCGGAGCCGGGACGGTCGGGGAGCGGTCGGATTTTCATGGGAGTGCTTTCCGAGCCTGAAATGCCCACACGTGCTGACAAGCCAGGAAGCCGGCCAAACAAAAAGGCCGGACCACGCTGGTCCGGCCTTCAGAATCGGCGTTCCCCGCAGGGATCACGAGCAACCCAAGCTGGCACCGCAGTTTAGGCATTTGTAGCAGGCGCCATTGCGGACCGTGACATGCCCGCAGGTCGGGCAGGTTGGGGCGTCGCCCTGGTTCTTGAACGTGCTGGTCAGCACCGCCGCCGCGTGCCCAGCCGGACTGTTGGCCGCGGCCGCCACGCTGGAGCCACTCTGACCGGCGGTGGCCTTCACGAGGATTTCCGTGTTGCCCTCATCCGCGAGGGGAAGTTCCGGCACCGGTCGGTTCACTTTTTTTTTCAGCTCATTGAGCAGGTCCGGCATCGGCAGCTCCGTCTGGCCGCCGGCCGGAGAGTTGGCCGCCCGGTAGCCGGGAATGAACTGGCACGCCATCCAGCGGAACACGTAGTCGATGATCGACGACGCGTTGCGAATGTCGGGATTCCGGGTGAAGCCGCTCGGCTCGAAGCGCTGGTGGGCGAACTTGCGGACGAGGCTTTCCAACGGCACGCCGTATTGCAGCGACATCGAGGTCAACGCGCCGATCGTGTCCATGAGGCCGCCAATGGTGCTGCCTTCCTTGGCCATCGTGACGAACAGTTCGCCGGGCTGACCATCATCAAACAGGCCGACGGTCAGGTAACCCTCGTGGCCGGCGATCTCGAACTTGTGGTTCACCGCCATGCGGGTTTCCGCCAGGCGTTTCCGCAGCGGTTGGTTGGCCATGTCGCGCAGGCGGGCCACTTCGGCTTCCAGATCCTTGATCCTGGCCTCGAGGGTCACCACCTGTTCGCTGCCGGCGGAGGTCTCGCTGACGCCGGCCTTGCTGGTGTTGAGCGGTTGGCTGCGTTTCGAGCCGTCGCGGTAGATGGCCACGCACTTGAGGCCCATGCGCCAAGCGTCCACGTAGGCGTTGCGGATGTCCGCCGCGGTGGCGTCGTTGGGCATGTTGACCGTCTTGGAGATGGCGCCGGAGATGAACGGCTGGGCGGCGGCCATCATGCTCAGGTGTGCCTTGTAGTGGATGCTGCGCTCACCACGGAACGGCTTGAAGGCGCAATCGAACACCTCGAGGTGCTCCGGCTTGAGCCCGCTGGCGAGCTGGTCGCCCGCCTTGGCCCGGCCTTCCTTCACGATGGCATCATCTTTGGTCAGGGTAATGTCCTCGATGGTGTCGAACTTCTCGATGTGGGCGACAATGCGCTCGGTTTCCGAGCTGTTGTAGCCGAGGCGCTTGAGGGCATCCGGCACACCGCGGTTTACAATCTTCAGCATGCCGCCGCCGGCGAGCAGCTTGTATTTGACGAGCGCGATGTCGGGCTCAACGCCGGTGGTGTCGCAGTCCATGAGGAACGCGATGGTGCCGGTCGGGGCAAGCACGGTGACCTGCGCGTTGCGGTAGCCGTGCTGTTTGCCCTTCGCGAGGGCGCGATCCCAGCAGGCGCGGGCTTCGTCCTTGAGGTAGGCGAACTCCCGGCTCGGCTGAATGTCCTCCACGGCGCCGCGGTGGTGCTGGATGACGCCGAGCATGGATTCGACGTTGTCCTTCCTGAGCGGCTTGTCCACCCCGGAGCAACGCGAATCCCGATAGCCGGCAAAAGCCCCCATCGTGGACGCGATTTCCGCCGACTGCTCGTAGGCGTGACCGGTCATCACTGCCGTGATCGCGCCGGCCAGCGCACGACCCTCGTTCGAGTCGTAAGCCAGACCGTAGCTCATCACCAGCGAGCCCAAGTTGGCATAGCCGAGGCCGAGCGTGCGATAGATGTGGGAGTTTTCCGCGATCATCTTGGTGGGATAGCTGGCGTTATCCACCAGAATCTCCTGCGCCGTGATGTAGATGCGGACCGCTGCCTTGAACCGCTCGATGTCGAACGTGCCGTCGGCCCGCTTGAACTTCATCAGGTTCAGCGACGCGAGATTGCACGCAGTGTTATTGAGGAAGACGTATTCCGAGCAAGGGTTGGTCGAGTGGATCGGCTCAGTGCCCTTGCAGGTGTGCCACTTCTGGATCGCGCCGTCGTATTGCAGGCCGGGGTCACCGCAGACCCAGGTGCCTTCGGCAATCTGGTCGAGCAGTCTCGAGGCATCCTTCTTCTCCAGCGGTTTGCCCGTGGTCACGGACCGGGTCCACCATTCCTTGCCCTCGACGGCAGCCGTCATGAACTCGTCGGAAACGCGGACCGAGAGATTCTCGTTCTGATACATCACCGAGCCGTAGGCCTCGCCGTTGAAGGAGCCATCATAGCCCTGCTCGATCAGCGCCCAGGCCTTCTTCTCCTCCTTCATCTTGGCGGTGATGAATTCCTCCACGTCGCCGTGCCAGTCACGGATCGTGTTCATCTTCGCAGCCCGGCGGGTCTTGCCGCCGGACTTCACGACGTTGGCCACCTGGTCGTAAACCCGGAGGAAACTCATCGGTCCGCTGGGCTTGCCGCCGCCGGAGAGCTTTTCCTTGGAGGAACGGATCGGGGTCAGGTCGGTGCCGGTGCCGGAGCCGAACTTGAACAGCATGGCCTCGCTGTAGGCGAGCTGCATGATGTCCTCCATGTTGTCGTTGACCGACTGGATAAAGCACGCGCTGCCCTGCGGGAACTCATACTGGGTGTTCGCCCGTTTCGCCTCGCCCAGCGCGGGGTCCCAGTGCCAGTTGCCCTTGTCGGACGATTTGCCCACGCCGTATTGGCTGTAGAGGCCGACGTTGAACCACACCGGCGAATTGAAGGCGCCGAATTGGTTGACGCACAGCCAGGTCAGCTCGTCGTAGAACACCTCGCCGTCCGCCTTGCTGAAATAGCCGTCCTTGATGCCCCAGTCGGCGATGGTGCGGGTGACCCGGTGAATGAGCTGCTTGACCGAGTATTCACGCTCCGCCTTGGTGACGTCCCCGTAGAAATACTTCGAGCAGACCACCTTCGTCGCCAGCTGCGACCACGTCTTGGGGACCTCGACATTCTCCTGCTTGAACACCGCCTTGCCGGTGTCATCGGTGATTTCCGCCGTGCGGCGTTCCCATTCGATCTGGTCGAACGGGGCCACCTTGGGATCGCTGAAGACCCGGCTCACGCGGAGGGTGCGCTTGTTTGGCTGGGCCGACTTCTTCGTCGCGCCGCCACGCGGGGCGGAAGCGACGGTGCTGGGAGTGCCGCGGCGGGCGGGTTTTGCCTTGCCGGGCGTGGCAACGACATCCTGGGCATCAATCATAGCTAGGTCTGGGTGTTACTGTGGCGGAACCGGACAAACGGCCTTGCTGCCTGACTTCCTTGCAACCCCCTGTGGCCGGCAAAGTTCGGGCGGCAAAAACCGTCGAAAACTGGGTGATTCAACTACATTCTGTCGCTCTTTTGAGCCCATCCTGTAGGGGACGGGGAGACAGCTTGGCCCAAGATGTAGTGGTTACAAGCGGTTTTTTTTGGGATTCTGACAAATCAGTGAAATCCGCCGAAAAAGCGGGATTTCTACGCCCCAAAACCGGCCATCTTGGCGAGGCCGGCGAGAGGGGCAGCGTGACAACGAATCTGACTGCCACAAGTCCACGATGTTGAAGTTGTTCACCGGACGTTGGATTGGCTGCTCACGGGCAAATCTCCCGAATCGTTGCTCGACGTTTTTGTCATGCCACCGTCAAATGACCGGCGCGAGACGCCGCCGCCTTCGGGTCGGCGGGTTTGGCCGCAGCCATTGTGCCCGACGAAACGAACAGTTCCGGTTTCGAATGCCCCCGCATCCTCGTGGTCGAGGATGAGGAGATTTTGCGCAGCCTGATCTCCAGCCAACTGACCAAGGCGGGGTTCAAGGTTCTTTTGGCACCCGGGGCCGAGGAGGGGTTTCGCCGGGCAACCCGGGAAAGCCCGGATGTAGTCCTGCTCGACTGGATGATGCCCGGCGAAACGGGCGATTCGCTTTGCCGCCGCCTCCGGGCCCAAGGGGTCACCTGCCCGATCGTCATGTTGACGTCCAATGGCGATCCGGCGTCGCAGGTGGCCGGACTGGAGGGGGGGGCCGATGACTACTGGGTCAAGCCTGTGCCCCTCAACGTCATGGTGGCGCGGCTTCAGGCCTTGCTCCGCCGACACTCGCGCCAGGAACGCGTGATGCAGGTGCTCGAACACGATGGACTCCGCCTGGATGTCGCCCACCACTCCGTGACCCTGAAGGGCGAGCGGCTCGACTTGGGGACCAAGGAATTTGGCCTCCTGCAGGCGTTGCAGCTTGCGGGCGGTTCGCCGGTCTCCCGGGAACACCTGCTCACATCCGTGTGGCACTACGATTATGCGCCCGACAGCCGCACGGTGGACAACTACGTGATGACCCTGCGCCGGAAGATCGAGGCCGATCCCATGAATCCGCGCTATGTCCTGACGGTCCGGGGCATCGGTTACCGGCTGAACTTGGATTTGCTGAAACCGGCCGCGGGCTGATGCTCCGGCGAACGCGGGAACGGACAATTCCGCCGGCCCGCCCCTGCTGCCATGTCCGATGCCGCCGCGCCCGCCCTGCCCCGCCAGTTTGGAGACTACGAATTGCTGGCCGAAATCGGCCGCGGTGGATTTGGCACGATCTACCAAGCCCGTCAGTGCTGTTTGAACCGCCTTTGTGCGGTGAAGATGCTGCACAAACGGGACGCGGCGGCCGACGCAGCGCTAACGGCGGAAGCGCAGGCAGCGGCGATTCTCGACCACCCCAACATCGTCGGCATCTATGAGGTCGGGCGCGAGGAGGGGCGGCTGTTCTTCTCCATGGAGTTCGTCGCGGGACAGAACCTCGCCACCTTCACGCGGGCGCAGGTGCTGTCGGCCGTCCGGGTGGCCACCTACGCCCGCAAGGTTGCCGAGGCGGTCCATTACGCTCACAGCCGCGGCGTGCTTCACTGTGACCTCAAGCCGGCCAACGTCATCATCGATCCGGCGGACGAACCCCAGATCACCGACTTCGGGCTGGCCCGCCAGACAGGCCGCGCCGTCGGGCCGGATGCCGAAGCGGACGGAGCGGGTTCACCGAACTTCATGGCGCCGGAGCAGTGCGATGCCCACTTCGGCGCCATCAGCCAGCAGACCGACGTCTTCGGCCTGGGGGCAATCCTCTACTACCTGTTGACCGACCGGCCGCCGTTTCGTGGCGAGACTCTGAAGGACACGATCCGCGCGGTGACCCAACTTGACCCGGTGCCGCCGCGCGTGCTGCGCCCCGGGGTGCCGATTGACCTCGAAACCATCTGCCTCCGGTGCCTGGAGAAACGGCCGGCCAAGCGTTATCGCACGGCGAAGGAGGTTGCCGACGAACTGGAGCGGTTTCTCAACGATGAACCCATCCACGCGCGGCCAATCAATCCGCTGGAGCGCGTCTGGCGGCGGGCCCGGCGCCATCCCTGGCTGGCGGGGTTTGCTGCGGCCACCCTCGTGCTGCTCGGCATTGTGGCGGCGGGATCAACCTTGGCCGCCCTGCGAATCGAGGAAGCGCGGCAGCAGGCCGAGAACGGTCGCCAAGCGGTCACCCTGTTGCAGAAACGAACCGCCCAGAACCTCTACGCCGCCGACCTGGCGTTGGCGTTTGAAGCGTGGAATTCGGGCAACTACCGGCGGGTCCGCGAAATCCTGGAACGCCACCGGCCCACGAACGGCACCCCGGATCTCCGGGGTTGGGAGTGGAAGTTTCTGGCTGCCCAGGCCCATCCGGACTTCGTGGCGGAATTCGGAACTGGCGAGAGTGACTTTCGCCAGCTTGCCTTCGCTGATTCCGGCCGCCTGCTGATCGCCTCCGACACGGGCAACCGCCTTCGCCTGTGGTCGCTGCCGGAACAGACGCTGCTGAACGAGCAGATCGTCCGCACCGGCGGCGGGATCCGATTCGCGCTTTCGCCCGATGGCAGGCAGGTCGCGATCACCGACCGTTCCCCGCGGGACACCAACACGACGGTGCGGCTGCTTTCGTTACCGAGTCTGGAAACGAATGTCTCCTTCAGCCTGCCGGGCGCGGCGGGCGTGCTGGCGTTCGCCCCGGACGGACAATCCGCGTGGTTCAGCGTCGGCAAGTTGGTCCAACGATTCTCAGTCCCTGACGGCCGTCTGCTGGGCGAAATGCCCGGATCACCGCTGCCGATGCTGGGCAGCTTTGCGTTCTCCCCGGATGCCTCCCGCGTGGCCATTGCCGAGGCGGATGGCGTCGTGGCACTGCGCCGGACGGCGGATGGCTCGCTGATCGCCCGCGTGAATGCGCACGAGCGGCGTTCGCCGTGGGAGCATCAGGCCTACGTCCTGCGCTTTTCCGCGGATGGCAGCCGGGTCGCCTCCGGCGGTCCCGACGGCACGGTCGCGCTTTGGGACGGGCACACCTTGGCTGCCGCCGGCCGCCTCACCGGCCATCAGGATTTGATCACGGCTGTGGCGTTCTCTGCCGACGGCAAAAGGTTGGTCGCGACCGGACGCGATCCGCAGCTTTTCGTGTGGAACTTGGTCGACCAGCGGCTGGAAACCCGCCTGCGTGGCAACGCCGACTTCGTCTTCGGTGTCGAATTCCTGCCCGATGGCGACCGCTTCATCACGGCGGGGAACGAACGCGTGCTCCGGATTTGGGAACCGGCCGGACGGCAGCGGTGGCAGGAATTCACCGACTTCCCCACCAACACCACGGTCACATTCCTGATGGGGGACCGCCGCCACTTCTTCACCGCACCCGACCGGGAGGGGGAACTGACCGTCCGGCGGATCTCTGACGGATCCCTGCTCACGTCGCTGAGAAGTGAAAACAAGGATCTGGCCGAGGATCTCTGGGTGTCGCCGCAGGGCCGGCTTTGGGGCGCCACGTATCGGACCAACGGCGCAGTGGAGGTCGCCCAACTGGAGCCGTCAGGCGAACACTACGCCCTGCAGGAGACCAACTGGATGCGTCTTGAGGGGCGCGGCAATGCGGCGGTCGCCTTCAGTCCGGACGGGAGCAAGCTGGCCGTCGGCGACGCGATCAACGGGTTGCGCATTTGGAATCTGGCCACACGCCAGGTCGAGCGTCCCACGCCGAGCGTCCGCAGTCCACGGGCCCTGCACTTTTCTCCCGACGGGCGCCATCTGGTGATCCTAGCCCAAACCGGCGAGGTCCACGCACTGGACCTTCAGGCCGATACCCTCGTGAAGTTTTCCGAGCTCGTATCGTTTGCCCAGTTGGTCGCCTTTTCGCCGGATCATCGGCTGGTCGCCATCCCCGGGTTCGACGGGACCGTGCGCCTGTTTGAACTCGCCAGCGGAAAGGCGGCCTCGCGATTGACCGCCCGGACCGGTTCGCTGCTGTCTGTCGGCTTCAGCCCCGATGGCACTCGCCTGTTCGCTGGCGGGCTCGACGGATTCGTCACCCTGTGGGACCTCACCACGGCCCGTGAACTCGCCTCGGCAAAGGTCCACCGCGCGGGCGTGTTCTCCGTCGGTTTCGACCTTGAAGGCCGCTTCGTCAGTTGCGCGGCGGATGCCGTTCGCATCTGGCTCGCGCCCGAAGTCGGCGGTCACTGAAAGCCGGGAAAGCTTCTCACTCGACGGTGATCCGGAAGAACTCCGCACTGCCGGCAGCCTCCACCGCAACGGTCGCCTCGCCGCCAACCGAAGGGGCGGGCACCAGCGTTCCAACATCCCACGATCCGGCGCCAACTCCCGAGCGCCGCTGAAGCCGGTAGGTCCGACCGGGTTCGGCAACGAACGCCAGAGTGAACTGGGTTCCGGTGATGGAGACGGAAACGACGGGTGGCACGGCCGCGGTTGCCTCCGCCTGCCAACTGGCCGGATCGTTGGCCCACAGTTTCGTGTCCCGGCGCTGCAGGGCCGGTCCGAATCCGTCCGCGGCGGCCGGCCACGGTGCCGTCGGCAGATACGACACTTCCTCCAGCAATATATAGGGCACCAGGCCGGCGTCGGGATGGGGCGGCAACTGAGGGGTGTCGGGATAAAGCAGCTCGATGGTCTCGCCGGCATTGTTCAGCGCGTTGGTCCAAGGTCCGAAAATTTTGAGCGCCGCCGGCAACGCATATTTGGCCCGGAACGCCTCCGGCGCGGTCGGCACCACCAGCAGCTTTTCGCCGGCCGCGAGGGTTACACCGGTCGGCAGGTCGAAATCCACGGCATTGCGCAGCCGCCAGGTGTTCGTCGGATACTCCGGATCGAACAGCGGCGCGGCGGTGGCCGCGACATTTTGGAGCTCGATGAATTCGTCACTCCCATCGGGCGGATGATACATGGCCCGGCTGATCACGATGGGCCCCACTTCGGGATATGCGTTGCTCGCGCCGGTGCCGGTCCGGAACAGCCCGAGAAACTCCTTGGGGAAACTCATGTCTACCACCGTGCCAAACGTCTGCCGGCTCAGCGGGGACATCTTGCCGGTGCCATCCGGATAGCGGCCCAGGGACTTGCCATTGGCCGTCGGGCCGAACGTCACGGCATCCATCCAGTAAAGCGGTTTGCCGGACGCATCCACGCTCAGGAGGCACGCCTCATCCCCCTTCGCCGAGTTGAAGGTGAAAGACGGATTGTCGCCGGTGCCGTCCGGGTTGAAACCCGCGGTCGAACCGGTCCGAGCGAGCTCGTAGAAGACCCTGAAGCCCCGCGCCGGAATCGTCGTGCCGGCCGGAATGCGGAACTTCAGCGGATTCTCCCGCTTGTTGGACACATACCAGCCGCCGATGGAAACGGCCGCATCGGTGAGGTTGTAGAGCTCAATCGCGTCCTCGAACGGCGGGTCGGTGTGCGCCAGCAGTTCATTGATGACGACCTGTTTGAGCGGGCCCACGCCGGCCTTTCCGGGCGAGCCCTGATACTCGGTGCTGGAACGCCAGTTCGCCGGGTCATCCAGATCGCCCTGCGGGTTGATCAGTTCGAGGGAACTCCCCAGGCCGTCCGCCCGCGAGGGCCAGTCTCCGGAGCTGTCGTAGGTGAACCTCAGCAGCACGGAGCCGTTCGCCGCCCGCAGTTCGAGCGTTTCCCCGCTGGCGCTCAGGTTGCCGGAATATCCGCCGGTCAGCGTCGCCGAGGAACCGTAGCGCGCCTGAAAAACCGACCGCTTGGCCGGAACGACCAGGAACCCGCCCGCGGGGAGGGTGGTGCCGGCAGGAAACACGAACGTGACCGCGTTGGTCAGGTAGGCCCCGCCCAGGTTGACGGCGGAGGTCGAAACGTTCTGGAGCTCAATGAACTCGTAGTCCGACGTGGCTTCCACGCCGTCCGGGTCCGGCAGCGGGGCATACATGAGCTCACTCACCACCACCGAACGGCCGGCGGCCCAGGCCGGCCCGGCTCCGCCGCCCAACAGGAGGAGAGCCAACCCCGTTTGCAACCAGTCCCACATGCCTTGGCAACGCATGGCGCGAAGGTGCCGAAAAATTCCGCCTGCGCCAGTTTCCCTCGGCCGCGGGCGGATTCGAATCAGGCACCCTTCACCGGTTCCAAGCGTGGAATTCTGAGCCACAGCACGACTCCGACGACGAGCGTGCCGATGGCGGCAAACACCTGTCCGGCGCTCAAACCGGTTTTCGTGCAGGCCAGCACCATGCCGCCGGCGAGCAGCATGCCCACGTTGTCACACAGGTTTTGGACGGCGATGGTCTTTCCGAGCTTGGCCGGGTCGGATTCGGACTGCAGCGCCGCATTGAGCGGAATCAGGAAAAGGCCGGCGATGAATCCGGTGACCACCAGCAGGGCGATGACAGCCGGAATCAGGCGCATCTCGCCGGCCTGAACCACCCATTGTCGCCAAAAGGCCAGCGGCTCGACGGTCCACAGCAGCAGCAGCGCGCCGGCGAGGGCAAAGCCATACTTCCGCGTCTGCCGCAGGTCGCCGACGGCGTGGAGCTGCCCGGCGAGCATGCTCCCCGCCATGACGCCCACGCTCAGCCACAGGCCCAGCAGGGAAACCTGAAGATTCGTGGGCAGTTGAAGGACGCCCAGTCCCCAGGCTTGGAAATTGATCTTCATGGCGGCGCCGCAAACCCAGAACAGGGCTGTGCCGATCAGCACCTTGCCGAGGCGCGGGGCGACCAGCAGGTCGCGGGTGTGGCCGAAAAATTCGCCGACGCTGCGTTTCAGGTTGGTGGCCGGGTTGGCCGCCGTGCGGGTCATGAAGACATTCAACGCGAGCGACGCCCCGAAGATGGCCAGCAGGATCGCGTAACACGCGGTCAGCGGCAGCCGGTCGGCCATGAAGGCCCCGGCGACGGCCCCGGTGATGATGGCCAGCAGCGTGAGCAGCTCGACCGTGCCGTTCGCCTTCACCAGCCGTTCCCGCGGCAGGATCTCCGGGAGAATGCCGTATTTGGCGGGACCGTAAAAACATGAGCCGATGCCCACGATGATGTAGCCCGGAGCCTGCCAGATGTAACCGAGCCAGATGCTCAGCCCGCAAACGACCGTGCCGATCAGCTTGACGAGGTTGCCACCCAGCAGCCAGGTGGTCTTGGCGTAGCGGTCGTTCAGGTATCCGGCCAGCGGTGCCAGCAGCACGTAGGGAATAAAAAGCAGCAGCGTGTAGAGGGCGCTCCGCTCGCGGAGCAACTGTTCCGAGATGAGCCCCTGCTTCTTCATCACCGTCAGTTGGCCGACGATGACCGCGAGGATGGCGTTGTCACCGAAGGCGCTCAGAAACTGGCTGAGGAGCAGCAGCGGGTAGTTGCGGGAAGGCTTCATGCGGTCTGACGGCGCTGGCTATCGCACAGCTTCGGCCGAACGCCGAATTGAAATTCCGCCGCCGGCATCGGCGGGGGCGATGTCGTGGCCCGCGGGCCGCTCCGGGTTGCGGCGCCGGCGGGCTCACCGAAATGGGATTGGGCATTGTGCTTTGGGCCTTCACCGACACAATTCCGCCCGTGAGTTCACCTGCCACGTCCACCGGCGACGCCAATCGTTGGCCGCCCCAGGTCAAGTTCATCGTCGGCAACGAAGCGTGCGAGCGCTACAGCTTCTACGGCATGAAGGGGATCCTCGCCGGCTACATCACCGGCGAGGTGATCCGCGGCGGTCTCGGGCTGTCGAAGGACACGGCCACCGAATGGATCCACCTGTTCATCATGGCCAACTACTTCATGCCGCTCTTCGGCGCGTGGGTGTCGGACCGGCTCTGGGGACGCTACAAGACCATCCTGTGGATCTCGCTGTCCTATTGCCTCGGTCACGGCGTGCTGGCCTGCAGCGAATTCACCGACAGCGTGCAGGTGAAATCGTGGCTCCTCTGGGCGGGCCTGGCGCTGATCGCGTTCGGGGCCGGCGGCATCAAGCCCTGTGTCTCGGCGTTCATGGGCGACCAGTTTCAGGAAGGGCAAAACCGCCTCTACCAGAAGGCCTATGCGGCGTTCTACTTCTCGATCAATTTCGGCTCGTTCTTCTCGTTCCTCACCATCCCCTTTATTGCCAAAAACGTCGGCTACGGATGGGCCTTCGGAGTGCCCGGCATCCTGATGGGGATCGCGACCCTCATCTTCTGGCTGGGCCGGCGTCGCTACATCATGGTCCCGCCGGCCCGGGAAACGCGGACCGCGGGGTTCTTCGCGGTGTTCTTTGCCGCCCTGGCCAACCGCCAGGCCGGACGCGGCTTCTGGGAAGGTGCCCGGGCCAAATACACGGCCGACGAAGTCAGCGCCGCGCAGTCCGTGTTGCCGGTGCTGAGCGTGTTCGTGCTGATCCCGCCGTTCTGGGCGATGTTCGACCAGCATTCCTCCACCTGAATCCTCCAGGCCAAAGACATGGTGCCGTTCAAGTTGACCGACAGCTACTCCATCGGCGGCGAGGAGATGCAGTCGCTCAACCCGCTGCTGGTGATGATCCTCGTGCCGCTGCTCACGGGCGTGCTTTACCCGCTGTTTGGCAAACTCGTGACCCCGCTCCGGCGCATCGGCCTGGGCATGTTCATCGCGGGCGCCTCCTATGTGGCGGTGGCCTGGCTGCAGCAGCGAATCGTCGCGGGTGAAAAGCTCAGTGTGCTCTGGCAGGCCCTGCCCTATCTGATCCTGACCTCCGCGGAGGTGCTGGTCTCCACCACCGGCCTGGAGTTCGCCTACACCCAGGCGGCCAAGTCCATGAAGAGCACCATCATGAGCTTCTGGCTGCTCACTGTGGCGGCCGGCAATTTCCTCGTGGTGCTCATCACAAAGTTCGGCGGCGGTCATGCCGCCGGCGATTCGTCGGTGACGCCGGGACGATTCATGCTCTACGCGCTCATGACTTTCGGCGTCTCCGCGGTGTTTGTCTTCGTGGCAATGCTTTACCGCTACCGGGACACCCCGGCACCGGCCCGGAAATAGGCGAAACTTTCCCCCACCCCAATCCCTTCTACTGCCATGTATCGCGTCAAAGGCGCCGACGAAAAGGAATACGGCCCCATCACCGCCGAGCAGGTCCAGCAATGGATCCGCGAAAACCGGCTCAACCGTTTCTCCCTCGCGGAGAAGGACGGCGAGCCCGGTTGGAAACCGCTGGAACAGTTCCCGGAATTTGCTTCCGCTTGGAACGTAGTTGCCGGCGAGAGTGGTATCGGTTCAGGAACCGGCACCAAGAAGGATGCCATGGACAAAGTCAAAGTGCCGGCCATCGCACTGATTGTGTGGGGTTGGATATTTGCGGCTATGGGCGCTTGGGGATTGATTGGCAGCCTTTCAGGCAATAGCGCGGCCAAACTCGAAGAGGCAAAGAGCACAATTTCACAGCTTCCCCCAGGCTTCGCCCAAGAGTTCGCCACGAAATGGATCGAGATAATGCTCAAATTTGGTGCAGTCCTGAACGGGGGCACCCTCCTGATAGGCGTCACCATTGCTGTGGGTGCACTGAAAATGTTGCGCCTTAAGTCTGCTCCCATGGCATGGGTGGCGGCGATTCTTGCAACACAACCTTGCCTCAACCCATGCTGTTGTTTCTCCACGGTGTTTGGGATTTGGGCAATTGTCGCGCTTTGCAACGCCAACGTTAAGTCACACTTCGAGTGACATCTAAAGGAGCACATGCTGGATGCCCCCCGGTTCTCGGTCGTGACAAGCGGAGTAGCCGAAGCATCGTCTTGGGCCTGACCGCCGCGGTCGCACTGATCGGAGGAGCCGTCCTTCTCTGGAAATTCGAGCCTGCCGGCCAGTTCTTCTTCCCCCGCTGCTGGCTCTACCAGACTACGGGACTCCAGTGTCCGGGCTGCGGCACCACCCGGGCGCTTCATGCGCTGCTGCACGGCGACCTCGCGGCCGCGGTCCGTTTCAACGCCCTCGCGGTCGGTGGGCTTGCTCTCGGCGCCTGGTTTGCCCTGCGCTGGATTTGGGCCTGGCAAACCGGGCGCTGGTGGCGGAACCCCTTCCGCCATCCCTACGTGCTGGCGTGTCTCGGCGGCCTCGCCGTCGGCTTTGGCGTGCTGCGCAATCTGCTCTGACGGCCGCCATCGGGAACCGGACGCCGCCGGTCAGGCAACCGTCAGGGGCCCGTCGAACACCGTCAGGCTGACCACCTCTCCCCGGGCCTCGTGGGGACCATGCCGCAGGCCCTTCGGTGCGAAAAAGCAGGTCCCCGGCCCGTAGCTGACACCGTCCTCGACCCATTCGCCGGACAGCACATAAACGGTCTCGTTCGCCAGCGGATGAACATGGGCCGGCACGGTGACGCCCGCGTGGAACTTGCGGAGCACGGTGACGCCACCGGTGTCCGGATGGCGGTGCAGCACGCAGAGTTCAACCCCGGTATACGGCCCGGGCTGCCACGGCAGATCGGCGGAAATGGCGATGTGCGGAAACATGGTGGCACCGTCACCCCGGAGCTTCCGGCCGGCAAGCGCGCCGCCGCGACAAATGCACGCAGCGCCCAGTTGAGTTCCGGCGCACTTCTCCCAACAGTCCGCCCGTGCTTGGCAGTTTGCCCGCGACCTTTTGGGAGCTCATCCGCGCGCCGTTCCAGAATCCGGAACTCGTGTGGGGCATCGTGCCGCTCTATTTCGGCTGGATCGTCAACGAACTGACTTCGAGCAAGGCCAGCTTTGGAACGGCGATCCAGACCGGTTTCGCCCTGCTGTGGGCCGTGGCTCACTGGATCTGGCAAGCATTTCATGACCATCCCAGCCGGCTGGCCGATGCGTCGGACGCCTTGCCGGCGGTCAACTGGGCGGTGAACGCCGTCGTCCTCGTCTTCGGGGCGATGGCCCTGTGGGCGGGTCTGCGGAAGCGGTATCCCCGCGGCTGGAAATTTCTCGGGCACACCCGGTTCGCGGGCTACTTCATGATCGCGATCTTTCCCATCCAGGCCGGAACCCTGCACTGGAACTGGGAACGCCTCGCCGCGGTCGCAGCCTTTGCCCTGCCGGTCTGGCTGGCCATGCACCTGGTTCTGCTCCCCCTGCGCAAGTAGCCGAAGCGGGACGCACCTGGACAACTGCCCCCACCGTGGGACAGCCGCCTCGGCTGTCGCCTGTCTGGCAGGCGCCCTCGCCTGCCAAGCACCGGGCAAGGGCGCCCGGTGAACCCACACCGGCGAGGCGCCGGTGCCACTTCG
>OFDN01000064.1_pt1 | contig 113507 bp, 79 predicted proteins | sample 1520971 | NCBI WGS metagenome assembly OFDN01 (sample SAMEA94257418, study PRJEB24077) | hot springs metagenome | biome: Aquatic biome; feature: Geographical feature; material: Water | place: India | collected 2012-06-12 | depth 5 m
GCCAAGGTGGTTGCCAGGATGTTCAGCTTGCCGGCCTCGATCTTCTGGACCGTCCGCGGATTGACGCCCACAAGTTCCGCCAGCCCTTCCTGGGTGAGCTTCGCCCGCAATCGCAGACGCCGGACATTCCCTCCAAGGGCCCGGAGCAATTCGGCTTGGTCCTGATCAAGAGGCACGCCCTATCAGGCCGTCCATTTGCCGTTGACGAACACGGCCCAATGGGGCGTATTTCGACGGCAATGCCTGTCGGATCCACCACGCTGCCCAGCAAGGTTCTTCTGGCCCTCCTGCTTGCGGTCGGACTGCTCTGCCCAAGGCATGCAACACTACTGGGCCTGTCAGTGGTGGCAGCAGAAGCAGTCGCGGAAACCCAGGTTCCTTCCCAGCCGGCGGCGGATGAGGACCTCTACCTGTGCTACCTCCTGCCGTGGCTGTATCAGCAGGCCTTCGCCGCAACCGGGAAGACCGCGGATGCCGAGGCGCAAGCAGCCGTCCAAAGTGCCTTACTGCTCGCCCGCACCGTCAGGGAGCATGCGAAGAACGGGAAGGTCGATCCCCGGGTCGAGAGGATGTATGCGGACCTGCTGGAGGTGGCTGAGCTGCGGGAAAAGTCGTTGCTCGCGGCCAATCGCGCAGCGGGTGCCGTGAGCCGGGAAAGCATTGACCGTGGGCTCAAGAAGAGTCTCGGGGTTGGGGCACTAGCCGGACTCGCCGCTGCGAAGTTCCACCAAGAGTATCACAACTACGACTCCCAGGGTAAGTCAGCGGACGAGGCACTGATTGGTTTGGGCGTGGGAACGGTCGCGGCCATCGGTTCCGCCATCATCAGCGTTCACAATGAGATCAAGTCCGCCAACGACCAGGCGGCCGCAGTCCGGGAACGCGAGTTGGCCGAGCTGAAACGGTTCTGCGAGGAAGTCGATGCTCGCCAGCGCAACACCCTCTTCGAGTTGATCAAGGAGCGAGGATGGAAGGACGTTGAGCCACCGGGCGAAGCCCAATCGAGACGGATCGCTGCCTTTCAGAAGGCGGAAGCCACGCAGAATCCGGACGACCAACTGCGCGTTCTGCGCGAAGCCCTGGCGGCGAACCCACGGAACTTCTTCGTGCACCTCGCGGTTGAGGACGCGCTCTCGGCGAAGACGAATCGAAGCTCATCCGAGCTGATTGAATCGTCCAAGCGCCTGGTGCATGCCAGCCGTCTGGTTCCTGAAGCGACCATCTACGACGATCACCGCCTCGTTGCGTTGCAGTCGTCGGCGACCCTTTGCGCGGCGGCACTGGGGCAGGAAGCCACTGCCGCAGGGGAGCGATGGGAACCGAACGCCACTTCCAAGTATGCGGTCACAACGCTGGAGGACCTGTGCCGGCGAGTTTCCCGGGATCAGCTGCCCGTCTGGAACCTGCTGCGTGCCTACGCGTATCTGGCGAACCGCCAACTGACCGATGCCGAGGCGCTTGTTGCCGGGCTCCGAGAGAACGAGTCGAAGCTGGCGACCCAGGTTCCTGCTTGGGCCGGCACTGTGGACTGCCTCCAAGCCGGTATTCAGAGCGTCAAGGGGGATGCGGAATCCGGGTTGAAGTTCCTGACCAAGGCCGTCGCCGCCGGTGCACCGGTCACCAAAGACTGGTGGACGGATGCGGACTACCGGGGAATCCGCACCGCACATCCCAAGGAATTTGCCGAACTGCTGGCGGTGAAGGTGGCGTGGACCATTGAGTTTGGGGTCTTCAAGGACGACGTGATCGTGCAGAACAACTCGGGCTTCGATCTCACCGGCGTCCGCGTGAAGCTGAAGGGTCGGTCAGGCGCAAAGGAGTTCGACGTCGAGTTGGCCACGGAGAGGATGCCGCGGGGTCAGATCATCCGGTGGCCGAACTCCCTGAGCATTCCGAAGGACCCGGGAATCCGGGCCACGCTGGAGTTCACCTGTGACCAGACACAGGGCCAGGTCGTTGCCGAGTTCGTTCGTTGACCCTGCTTCCAACGCCCAGCTCCCGCCGCGCTGATCTGTCCCATGAGCCCCTCTCCAGATAGCCCTTCAAGGATTCCGGTCATCAGTGCGGGAATCTCAGGAGTCGTGCTGCTCCTCCTGGGTCTCAGCTCCTGCAGAAATGTTCAAACCGAGTCCAGATGGTTTGGGCTTGTTTCCGAGCGGGTGGACAAAGGGCCGGATTGGCTCTCGATCATCCTGCTGGTCGGCATCGGCTCGGCGGTCGCCTACCAGGTCGCAAGACGCATGATGAAAGAGCGGCCGGCGGCTTCACCGGACCAAGTTCCCGCCGTTGAGGCAAAGCCCCCGCAGATGACCGCGCACCCGGCATCGCCTCAATCCGGTGACGACTTGATCGCTTCCGTCACGGGACAGGAACCCATCGCGTTGATCCTCACCGGCAGGATTGACGACAGACACACGACAGGACTGTCGAAGATTTGGGAACGCTCCTTCCGTGACCTGCCTGCCCTCGCGGTGGTCATGGTCGCGGCGACTGTGGTCGGCACCTGGATCTGGAATCCTTTGGGGAATGCGCTCAGGGTCAGAATGTGCACCGCTGCTGTAGCCGGTTTATGCGCCGGCACGCTCCTCCGCCTCGTTGTCAGCAAGAAGCATCTGCGCATCCATGATGCGCTCGTCTTCGGGGAAGACCATGTGTGGGTGCTCGTCGGCTGCCGCCTGGACCGCCAGACGCGAGCGATCACCTGTAGTCGCGTGGACAGGCACAGGAAGGACCAGGTGACGGCCTCAGTGGGGCAGGGCTTCGACGCCCCGCTGACTGGAGGGCGGCTTGTTCACGTTGTGGTGAAGGCACCCGGCGATTGGCTCAACACCGGCAGGTATACGCTTCAGCAGGACGCGGGTCACCTGGATCGCCAATACTTTTCCCGCAACGTGGTGACCGTCGCGGAGGCGGGTGCGGTTTTGCTGGGGAGCAAGGCTCCCACCCACATTACCGAGATCATGAACTCGAACCCGCCAGAGTCAGCCATCCCTCCCTCTGGCCCTCCACTGGTGGGGGTGCGAGGATGGCTGTTGGCATGCTGCATCTGGTTCAGCCTCATCGAACCCGTGCTCACGCTGCTGAGTTCACCCGGAAATTCCGAGCTGGACCCATTCGGCGTGGCCAGATCGGGCTTCGTCATCTGCCTGTCGGTTGCCGCCGGTGTGCTGATGTTCCTCCGGAAACGCGTGGGGGTGGTGCTGGCACGCGCCCAATGCGTGGTCGGAGTGGTGTTCGGGGTCATTGGAGTGCTTAACGGGGCAGGTGCCCTATGGCACCTGATCATTCCCCTATCGTGGTTTGTCTATCTGGGGCGTTCCCAAAGGGTCAGACAGACCATCCGCTGGCACCCATGACACCCATGACGCCCATGACGCCAGGAGCACGCGAGAGCCGAGCGCCGAGCGAAGAGACGAAACCGGCAAAATGGACACTGACACTGCAGGATTGAGCGGTCGGTCATCGCCCGGTGGTTTACGGTGGAAACGGTGGAAGATTTTCGCCCTCGTCGTCTCGTTCACCCTGATCCGTCTTGTTCTCGTCGGACGGCACAATTCGGCCAAGGTGGATTTTGTTGAGGCTTACGAAGCCAAGAATTCCGGCGCCGCCTGGCAGGCCCTTGATCGTGCTGAACGGAGCACATGGAGTTGGCTGCCGTTCCTTGGGCATTCACGCGGATCGTCGGCCGCGATCCTCCGGACGGAGCTGCGAACCGGTGAAGGCTCCCATACAGCCGCTGACATTCTGCGGTCCATACAAATGCCGGGAATACCCTCGTGGGCCGTTCGGAGGGAGCGTTGGCTTGGCTTGGGCGACACCGAGTGGACGCTGGCCGAGAGGACGTTTTGGGGCGGTTCCAAGCGGGTCGTTTACCGAGTAAATGGCGGGAAAGCCATTGAGCAACCCTCCGGCAATTGAACCCCTCGCCGCCGAAGCCAAATGGGGTCGCTCGACAGTTAAGCCCGACGCGCGGCGACGTTCGCGAATCATCGCGCCCAAGAGAACCCGGTAATTAGGCTGGTCTGCCACCCCAAGAGCGCAACTCAGCAGCCACGCACTTGAACACACCGCTAAGCGGATGATTCAGGCATTGACCCCCTATCCGAAAAGGAAGTTCAGTTTTTCCACTCAGCCGATCAACAACCTGCCCCCGACGCCCCGTTGTCATGCCCCATCCCGCCTGCCATCTGCCTGTTTTTCTGTCCGCGCTGCTCCCGCTGGCCATTCTCGCCCAGGAACCCCTGCCAAATTCCGCACCGCCGAAACCAGTGCTGCCGGTCTTCACCTCCGCCCGGGAGGCGGTGCCGACGGTGACAGAGCGCGGCGCGCACCACCGGGTGGAACAGTGGGTGGAGCGGATCCTCGGCGAGGACGGCACGACCAACGACATCACCCACAGCTACACCGTGCTGGCCAACGGAATGCACTACCTCAACGGCGGCGAATGGCGTGAGACGGTGCCGGAGTTCGTGCCGGTGAACGGCGGCTGGCTCGCCGCCCGGGGGCCGCATCAGGTCTTGGTCAGTGAGGAATTGTTCGTGACGGGTGCGGTGACGGTGGTGTCGCCCGAGGGACAGACCTGGCGAAGCACGCCGATGACCTTGGCACTACGCGATCGGGCCGGCGGACAGGTGTGGGTGCTGGGCGAAAGCCGCGCCACGCGCGGTGAACTGGCGGCGGCCAACACGGTGCTCTTTCGCGACGCATTCGCCGGGGACGCAGGCCTGCGGGCCGATGTGCGCGTTGTCACCTCGGCCGGTGGCGTCGAGTGCGACGTGATTGTCCGCAGCGGGGTGCCTACGCGGGAAGCGCTGGGTGAAGCCGGTGAGCACGCGGAACTGGTGGTGCTCACGGAAATCTTCGAGCCGGGCGGTGCGTCGGCGACGCCGGTGGACCGCGGCGGGCGCAGTGACGACGTGGTGCGGCTCGGGGCGCTGACGATGGATCAGGGCCAGGCCTTTGGCACCGACCTGCCGGGAGAGCCAACCCGTTCGGTGCCCGTGTTCAAGCGGGTGTATCAGGACGCGCCCAGCGGCCGGGTGTTTTTGGAAGAGGCTACGCCGCTGGACTCGCTCACGTCGCTGCTGGAGGCGTTGCCGGGGGCGAAAGTCCCCGGCCAAACGGAAGCCCGCTGGCGCAACACGGCGGGTTGGAAAACCCGCCCTCCCGGCAGCGCGCCCGGGAGCGCGGACTTTCCCGTCCGCCGCGTGGGCATGTCGCCGGCGCCATCGCTTCCGCGTCGGGCGGACGGGCGGTTTGAAGTGGCCGGGGCCGGGTCTGAGCGCCGCACCTTTGCCGGCGTTGCCCCGACGCCCGGTGTGGTCCTCGACTGGAGCTACCTGAACAGCGCCACCAACTTCACCTTCCGCGGCGACACGACCTATTACGCCACGAACCAAGTCCAATTCAGCGGCACCAACGTCACCTTCGAGGCCGGCACGGTGATCAAGTTCTCCGGCGACAGCTCGGCCGGCTTGCAGGTCAATTCGGGCACGGCGGTCCAGTGGCTGGGTGAGCCCTATGCACCCATCACCCTTACCGCCAAGGACGATGATGCCATTGGGGAAAAGATCACCGGATCCACCGGTCAACCCGGCGGCAGCCGCTATGGCGGCACCTACCTGTTCGTCAACAGCCCGGCGGTGCCGGTGCTCGTGCAGCACGCCCGGTTCCGTTTTGCCCGCACAGCGTTCGGCGCGGGTAGCGCCTTTGGCACGAACATCGTGACGTTGCGGCACGCGCAGGTGACGGACAGTGAGAATGCTTTTCGGTTCCAGTATGGGGGCACGGCCAGCGCCACCTACGGGTTGCAAAACCTCCTGTTGGCCCGGGCCGGCACCGTGTTCAAGGATTTCTACCAGGCGCGGGCCGACGCGGCATTTGCCACGCTCGACATGGTGACCAACTGGTTCAGCAGCGTTTACAGTCCGCACGCCAGCACCGTCGCGGTGAACGATTCGATCCTCAGCGCGGTCGGCAGTGTGAACGTGGGCACCACGAACAACTGCTGGGTGGCGAGCAGTGGCAGCGGGTTGTTTGAAGCCGCCGGCGCCGGGGCGTATTATCTCCCGAGGGCATCTGCGGTCCGCACCATTATGCCTGCCGAGGAAGTGAACCCAGTCCCGGAAGTCCTGCTCGCCGGCATGAGTTCCCGGCCTCCTCACCTGCTATCCAGCCCGATCAGCGGCACGACCAACCTCGACTCGGCGGTTCACAACTGGGTGGGCACGGCTCCGGAAGAGGAAACGATTGGCTACCACTACCCGCAATTGCACTTTGTCGTCACCAACGTGGTGGTCACCAACGCGGTCGTGACCCTGACCAACGGGGTGTCCGTCGCCTTCGCCGGTCCGGCGGGGTTCGCGCTGAAGTCTGGTGCTCAGATCCGCAGCACCGGAACCCCGCTCTCTCCCAACCGCCTCGTCTGGGCGGGACTTGTCCAGGAATCCGCCACTTATCCGGCCCTAACCAACAGTGCCGCCGCCTGTTTCAGTGCCGCCACCGGCACCACCCGTCCCGAGATCGCCGGCCGGTTCACCGAGATCTTCTTCGGACCGGGCACCACGGCCCGCCGGACTGTCATGAACGACACCACCCTGGCCCTCGCCAGCTTCAGCCTCCGCGACTGCCGGGTGTTCAATGGCTACCTCTACTTCTTCCCGCCCAATGCCAACGCCAGCCAGGTGGTAGGCCTGACCAACAGCCTGTTCGAGAACACGAGCGTGACATTTTACCGGGATTACGCGGCGAACGATCTCCAGGCCACCGTGAGGAACAACCTGTTCCGGCGCGGCCAACTTTACTGCGGCTACTTTTGGGCCGGTGGCGGCTATCCCCCTTATCCGACCTGGACCGTGAAGGACAACCTGTTCGACGGGGCCACCGCCACCTCCTCCGGCAGCGGCTACGTCGCGGCCAGCCACAACGGCTACACGGCCGCCACGGCCACGCTGGGAGGTTCTGGCAACAAGACCTCGCTGGTGCCGGACTACGTGACCGGCCCCCTTGGCCGGTTCTACTATCCCGCGAGCGGAGGCGGTTCGAGCCTCGCCACCCTGATCAATGCCGGCAGCCTGACCAATGCGGGACTCGTAGGGCTGTTTCATTACACCACGACGACCAACTTGGTTTTGGTCGAGACCAACACCGTTGGAGCCTTGAAGCTCCATGCCTACAGCTCGCGTGAGGGTTCCTCTCCGGTTGACATCGGTTTCCATTGCGTAGCGGGTGGTGAAAGCTGGGACACCAACGGGTCCGTGATATTCTCCCAAGTTATCCGGGACGCAGACATCGACCTTTTGCCCGATTACCGGGAAGATCTGAATGGCGACGGGATCTTTGAAAGCCCGGAATCTCACTGGCTGTTTGCGGACTCGGATTTTGACTTTCTCGACGACCGTCAGGAGGCGATCTGCGGCACAAATCCGGCGAGTCCAGACTCCGACGGGGATGGCTTCAAGGACGGCCCAGAATATCTCAATGGCATGAACCCGCTGGACGCTTACAGCCGGTCCCAGCAGCGCACCGGTCACTGGGGGTTTGACGGCGGCAGCTTCGTTTCGGACGAAGGGATTACGCCGATTACGGCCACAGCGGCCTTGGTAGATTCCTACAACGGCACTGCGGCAGCCTTCGCCACCACCAACCACCAGCTGCGGCTCCCGTGGACCCGCACGGTCGGCGCTTCTACGGTGACCAATTTTCATTTTTGGAACGGCGGCGTGCGCTTCACCTACGTTCCCTCCTGGTATGCGGGCGGAGTCAATGACAAGCCCACCAATTGGGTGCGCCTGCTGGAGTGCGGCGACTGGAAGCTGAGCATCGAACCCGAAGGCAAGTTCCTCGTGTTTCAAACCCCCGCCACCTATCCGCCGATCCGCACCAACTTGGTCGTTGAGCTTCCGCGCCCGGCCGGACCCGCGGGCCGCATCGGCTGGGAAATCACCCTCGACTACCGCCCCTGGTCTTCCCGGGTAACCATCAATGATACGGGCTCCAACGGCTTGGGCGTGGAGGCCGATCTCCCTGCGGCTGTCAAGAATGGCGGCCTGTGGGTGGGCTCAGGTGCGCATGGAAGCAGTCCGGCGCTCGGATTTCTGGATGAGTTGGAATGGTTTAATTCGGCTGTGGTTTTCGGCGAGAATCCCTTCTCTGTCCTGTGGTCCCCCGTGGCGCGGCGGGCCCAGGTGCTCAGCGCGACGGGCATGACCAATGGCCTGAAGCTCTCGTGGGTCCGCGGCTGGGAAGGCGACTGGCTCACCAATTCAAGCCTCTATTCCATCAGCCGCCGTCCCGCTGGCAGCCTGGGCGCCTGGACGATGCTTGCCAGCGGCCTCCGCACCAATTCCTGGGTGGACACCACGGCCACCAACGGCGGTTATTACGAATATCGCACGGATCGCCATGCCTCCGTCTTGCCCGTCTCTCATCCCTCGCTCGTGGCGGCCCGAAACGGCAGCCCCGTGGACGACCGCGGCCGGGCCATCCTGCTGGTGGACCAGACTTTGACCAACGCTCTGTGGGCTGAACTCGAATCGTTCAAGCGACTGCTCGCCGCCGACGGCTGGACGGTGACCAATTACTTTGTGCCCCGCCATGTGGACCAAGGTTCCAGCGATCACTCCTGCACGACCTACAACGCCAGTGCCCGCCCCACCAACACGGCCAACCAGGCGGTGATCCGGTCGAACCTGTGGCACGAATACACCAACAACCCGGGCGCTTCCAATGTCGTCATCATCGTTGGTCACGTGACCATTCCCTACAGCGGCTTGAGTGGACGCGAGGACGGGCACTCCGATCACGACGGCGGCTGGGTGACCGATGCCTGGTATGGCGACCTGACCGGCACCTGGACCGACACCGGAGTCATGAACAATCCGCAGTTCTGTATCAACAGCAACGGCACCAACGACGGCCGGTGGGACCAGCACTTCCTGCCGCTGGAAAGCGATGGTTCGCCCGGACGCCTCGAATTGCCCCTCGGCCGGATTGACTTCGCCCGGCTGCCGGTGTTCGTGAACACCAACGTATTCCCGGGCGTTTCCAACGTCAGTCATGCCGAAGTGCTGTTGCACAAGCGCTACTTCGACAAGGTTCAGCGTTTCCGCCGGAGTGAGATCGGCCATCTGGACGACACCCGCATCTGGGCGCCACAGCCAGGCTTCTTCGGGATGATTGAAGCCAACCGCCGGCTGCATTCCAGGCTGTGGGGCGGCGAAAACCCGGACCACACCCGCCTGACCAACGACGTGTTCCTCGCCGCCACCAACTACCTCTGGGGTTTCCATGGCGACTTCGGGCACTTCAAGGCGGTTGGAAAAGACCAAGGTGAACCGCGTGAGCACACTCACACTCAGATTGCAGTAGAGGGAGAAATTCCTCGTGGCATGTTCATGCTTACCTTTGGCTCTTACTTCGCCGATTGGTTTCACGAAAATGACGATGTTCTCCGGGTCTGTCTGGGGATGTCCGACACGGCGCTGACGGTTTCGTGGCAGGGCGGGCTGAACAACAGCGAGATCGTCTGGCGGACCGACGCCATGCAGGCCGGCGGGCCGGTGGGCTGGACGTTGCGGGACACCTTTGCCGCCCAGACCAAAGCCTCGTGCCGCGCCACCTTTCTGCTGGGCGATCCCACCCTGCGCGAGCACTACCTGACGCCGGTCAGTGGCTTCTCTGCGAGCAAGTCGGGCGGCAACGTGAACCTGGTTTGGACCCATCAGGCGGCGGCCACGGCAGGTTACCGGCTTTACTGGGCCAACTCGACCAACACGGCGCAATGGAACCTCCTGACGAACCTGGCGGCCGGTGCCACCAGTTGGACCCACACGCCCGGCAATCCTTCCAACAATGCCTATCTTCTCAAGGCCGCCGCCCTGAAGATCACCGGTTCGGGCAGCTACATCAACCTGAGCTTGGGCGTAGCGGCTCCTTCGGAAATCACCATCCCATGAAAACATTCCTGCTTCTCTGCAGTGTCACGCTCGCCTGCAAGGCTGGCGATTTCGTCAACCTCACTTTCGACGAACCCGATTTGTCCGGACCACTAACCGAAGTTCATCCCGGTGGGCCTCAAATCGGGAAAACCGCGCAACTGCTGCGTGGCTGGACGCTCTCAATCAATGATCGCCAGCCGGAGACCATGACATACTCCCCGCCGGGAACATCCAGCACTGGTGTGGTTGCTCTTGAAGAATACAAAGTCGGCCCAAACGGGAGCCAATTCTCCCAATTCGAACTGATCGTCAATGCCACCCCGCCCGCCCAGCAGTCCCTCACCCTGCGGCAAACCGGCACGATCCCACTGGATGCTGCCAAGCTGGGCCTATTCTCCAACGGCCTCGTGGAGGTGCGGATAAATGACAAGGCCATTTATCTGGCCGATCCAGAAGTCACCGCCTATCCGTTGATCGACATCTCCGCCTTTGCCGGCCAGACGGTCAGCCTAGAGTTTCGCGCGGCCCAACTCCCGTTTCGGCCTGTTGGCTTCAACTTTGACATCGCCGGCTTCTATCCCATCCCCGAACCCTCCACCTGGGCACTCCTCGGCACCGGACTAGCCGCAATGTTGTGGTTCTCCCGCCGCCGGTGAGCACACTTGGGCAATCCATTTGTGTGCGAACACACGCTGGTTCCGCGCTTCGCTGGGGTGGACCAACTACGGTTTGGCGACGACCTCGGGCCAATGGGATTTTTCCCCCATGGGCGGCGGCGCCCCGCTGGGCCTCACCATGACTTATGGCCTGAAGGGATTGCCCGCTGTTGACCGGTTCCAGGGCATTCTGGGTGATCCCACCCTCCGCCTATTCCGCGTCACGCCGCCGACGAATCTTAAAGCTATCCGTGCCGGCTCAGCCGTCACTTTGACTTGGCTCCCCTCATCCGAAGCCAACCGGGGCTACTACGTCTATCGCAGCACCAACGGACTCGCTGGTTTCACGACTCCGTTGAATTCCGCTCCCGTTCCCGCACTTTCGTTCACCGATACAACCAGTGCCACAAACCTCCTCTACCAAATCCGGGCCGCCAAACTTCAAACGACCGGCTCGGGCTCGTTCACCAATCTCAGCCAAGGAATCTTCATTAACGTGCCATGAACTCCATACTTACGTTTTCGACGGCTACTCTGTCTTTGACGGTTGCTGCCAATTTGAATGCCGCCCCTTTTAAGAACATGAGTTTCGATAGTCCGGAGTTTCCACCAGAGTTTCCCTCGCCGATTCCCGGCCGGCCATTCGCGGGAGGGATCGCCGATTGGATGCTACCCGGCTGGAAAAATCCAACGGCCGTTGGCTATAACGTCAGTCAACCATTTGCTGATGTGTCTAGCTTGGTAGATTCGGCTTTCAGGGACACTCACTTCGGGGCCAATGCCAAAGTTCCGGTTGTGGGTGACCTTGCACTGGCTATCTGGCCGGCATCTTCGCCCATTTCACCCGACGGAGCGACCAGCCCCTTCATCCTCCGACAAACCGGCGACATTCCCGTCGAGGCGCAATCGTTGCGCTTCCTATATCACGGCAACAGCCTCAAGGTATCCGTTGGCGGGGTGGAGCGCGTGGTTCATTTCGCCGAGAACCGCCCTTCGGGTGACCCGGAAATCGGCGACCTGCATTACTTCGCCGTGGATGTCGGCCTGTGGGCCGGCCAGACGGCCGAACTGAAGTTCGAGTTCTACAGCCGCGGCTACGATGACTTCGGGGAGATTCCGCGCCGCCCGTTCGAGCCCAACGCGCAGATGCACGTCCTCGACGACCTCAGCTTCAGCCCGCTGCCCGCCGTGCCGGAACCTCAGACTTGGGCTTTGCTGAGCACCGGGATGGTGACACTGCTGTGGTTTTCACGGCGCAAATAGGTGGAGCGGTGCCGGGCGACCCTTTGTGCTGGATTGTCCACTGACGGCAGAATCCTCGCTCAGCCTGACGACTGGCAGGCCGCGCTTCCCGCTGAGCTGGCCCGCGCCCCCGGGTCACCCCTCCCTGCTGCGGCCTGCCTGAAGGTGGGATAACAGCCTGAACCGCGAATCGCTCGTGGTTCCCCCTCCCCGGGGGAGCACCGGGCAGCCGCCCCGGCACCGAGTGGTGTCCGGGGCTTTTTCGTCTCCACCCATCCCCAAGGAAAGGCAACACCATGGCCATTCAGCTCGAAGCCAACTACTCCAAGAAGCTCGGACTCCCCGGGTATTCCTCCCACCAATACAGCGTCACGATCCGACTCGAAGTCGGCGACATCAAGCAGGTCGAAACCGAGTCGGCCCGCCTCTACACCCTGCTGCAGGGCTGCGTGGACCGCGACATCCAGGAAACCGGGTTCCTCCCGGTCAACGGCAACGGCGGTCAGCACAACGGCGGCAACGGCAACGGTCACCCGAACGGTCACTCCAATGGCCATGCCGCCAAGGGTTCCAATGGTCATTCCAACGGCCACCACGCCACGAACGGCCATGGTCGTTCCAACAGCCAGGCGGATGCATGGGCGTGTTCGGACAAGCAGAAGGGACTGATCCTGAAGATCGTCGAGGATCACCACCTCGATAAGCAGGACATTGATGCACTGGCCCAGGAACGCTTCGGCAAGGGCGTCCGGCAGCTCAACCGCATGGAGGCTTCCGGTCTCATCGAGGAGCTGCTCGAAACGCACGGCGGCAACCCAGGCAACGGTCGGTCCAGCGGTCACCGCTACCAGAAAGCGAGGACAGCATGAACCGCACCACCCTCGCACCGGCGGCACCAGCAACGGCAACTCCTCTGCCCCGGGTCAACTCGCCCAAGAGCATCGGGGAGTTGCTCGCCACCGTGTCGGCCTCGCGGCTGAACACGTTCCATTCGTGCCGGCTGAAGTTCTACTTCAACTACGTGCTCGGGTTAGCCCGCGCGAAGAGCGGTGCCCAGCACATTGGCTCCACGGTCCACTTCACCCTCAAGCTCTGGAACCTCGCCCGCTGGCGGCGACAGACCATTCCGGAGGGTTGGCTGCGGGAGCAGTTCGACCTGTTCTGGACCGACGAGCAGGAGGGCGCGATTGCGTGGGACGAGGGGGAACAAGACGAGTCCAAGGCAAAAGCCTGGTCGTTGCTGCACACCTACTTCTCCCAGTCGCCCATTCCGCCCAATGAAGCGGCCGAAGGCGTTGAGGTGTCGGTGGAAGCCGATCTCGGCACCACGAGGCTGGTGGGTATCATCGACCTGGTCCGCCCCGGCGGACGCTTGGTCGAGTTCAAGACCTCCGGCCAGACGCCCAACCCGGAGAAGGCGGAGCACCTCCACGAGCTGCAATGCTCCTGCTATGCGGTGATGTATCGCGAAGCCACCGGCCAGACCGAGTCAGGGGTAGAGCTACATCACCTGGTTAAGCTGAAAACCCCGAAGTTGGTCGTCACCGCGTTGCCGGCGATGTCGGCCAAGCAGGAGACCCGGCTGCGCAAGTCCGTGGATTCCTACCTCGAAGGCGTGCAGCGGCAGGACTGGGTCCCATCCCCCAGCCCAATGTCTTGCTCGTGCTGTGAGTTCTTCAACGAGTGCCGACGCTGGTCGTGACCTCCCACCGCCATGAACCCGTGTCACTGTCGGCTGCTCGTTGTGGGCAGCACTCAGGACCTGAAGGTGTTCGTTGCGCGGGAGGAATGGCCGGCGGCGTTTACGGAGGTGGAACCGCTGGAGATGTCCTGCACACGACGGTCCTGGCAGTTCACCACCCCGAACCCACCGCTGACCTGCCTCCGCCTCCTCGCCGTCCGCTGGCCCCGGCTCACCCTGCTCGTGGATTATGACACGGGCCGGGTGAAGGGGCTGGTGTGCTGGCGGGGAGGCGCCCAGGAACATCATCGGGTCGTTTACACCGGAGGTGGCCCATGAAGCCGCCCGCCGAGTTCAAGGTCCTGCGGGTCCGCGACTGCGCGACGCCGGCGGACCTCGTGGACACCCCCGAACGGGTGTTCACCTACTGGCAGGCCAACATCGCCACCGCCCCGTGGTTTGATCCCGCGAAGGAGGCGTTTGTCGTCCTGATCCTCAACACCCGACGGCGCATCCTCGGGCACAACCTCGTCGCTCTGGGCGGTCTCGATTCCGTCCAGGTCCACGCGCGCGAGGTCTTCCGGCCGGTCATCGTGGCGGCCGGCAGCGCCCTGATCCTCGCGCACAACCACCCTTCGTCGGACTCCAGTCCCTCGGAAGCGGACCTCCGGGTGACCCGGGATCTCGTGCGGGCCGGCCAACTGCTCAAGATCGAGGTTCTCGATCACGTCATCATCGGCAGCACGTTCACGTCGCTGCGTTCCCTGGGCTACTTCCAACTGTAGCCCGCCCACTCCATTCCCAATCCGGAGCCAGTCCTACGCCTGTCGTGGGGCTGGCTCCTTTCTTTTCACCCCTGCAATTCCTCATGAACACCGTCATTCCCATCACCCAAAAGGCCACGCTGTATTTCCGCGAGGGCACCTCCGACAAAGTCTATCAGGTGGCCCTCGAACCCGCCGGCGAGCGGTTCGTGGTCAACTTCGCCTACGGTCGCCGGGGCTCCACGCTGAGCATCGGCACGAAGACCAACGTCCCGGTCGATTTCGAACGGGCACGCACGATCTTCGACCAGCTCGTCCGGGAAAAGACCTCGAAGGGCTACACGCCGGGTGAATCCGGCACGCCTTACCAACACACCGAGCATGCCGGCCGGGCTACCGGTCTCGTGCCCATGCTGCTGAACGCCATTGAGGCCGATGAAGCGGCCCAACTGCTCCGGCATTCTGACTGGTGTCTCCAGGAGAAGTTCGATGGCCGCCGCCTGCTGATCGAGAAGGCCGGAGACAAGCTCGTCGGCTGCAATCGCCGGGGACTGGCCATCAGCCTGCCGTTTCCGTTCCTCCGTGATGTTGCACGGATTCAACGGGATCTCGTGTTCGACGGGGAAAGCGTGGGCGACACGTTCCACGTCTTCGACCTGCTGGAACTCGACGGCGAGGACCTGCGGCCACGCCCCCTGAAACAACGGCTCGTGGAACTCATCAACGTGCTGGCCTCGGCCCAGTGCCCCAGCCTGTCGCTGGTCCACACAACGTTTAGCACGGGCGACAAGACCCGGCTGTTCGAGGAGATCCGGCAGGGCCGACGGGAAGGCGTCGTGTTCAAACGCACGGACGCTCCATATACGCCAGGCCGGCCGAACAGCGGCGGCAACGCCCTAAAGCACAAGTTCACGGCGACCCTCTCGGCCGTCGTGGATCGCCTCAACGCCCAACGAAGCGTCGCCCTGAAGCTCCGTGGCGAGAGGGGATGGCAAACGGCTGGCAACGTCACCATTCCGGCCAACCAACCCTTGCCTCAGGCCGGTGACGTCGTGGAGGTGCGTTACCTCTACGCCTTTCCGGAGAGCGGGGTGCTGTTCCAGCCGGTCTGCCTGGGTGTCCGAACCGATGTGACGCCGGCCGAATGCGGCACCCGCCAACTGAAGTTCAAGCCCTCGGACACTGACGAGGACGCCTGAGCCACTCACAACCTCAACCCGGAGCCAGTCCTACCTACGTCGTGGGGCTGGCTCCTTGGCTTTCACCCCTCACCACCAACCACAACGAAAGGAATCCTCATGGAAATCAAACTGCCCGTGTCCGAACTCAAGTCCCTCCTGCCCGCGCTTGCGAAGGTGCTCAATCGCCACTCGTCGCTGCCGGTGCTCCAGCATATCCACCTCCAGCGCACCGCCGAAGGCGTGGTGCAGCTCCAGGTCACCGACCTCGACACGTTTGCCGCGTGTCGCCTCACCGCATTGCAGCCGGGTGACCCGGTGGCGGTGCTGATCCGGTTCGAGCGTCTGGCCAAGACGGTCAAGGGATGCAGTCCGACCGACTCGCTGACCCTGCTGGGCGACGAGTTCAACCTGACGCTCCGCCACACCCTCGCCGGGCGGCCGGTAGATCAGCCCCTGATCCCGCTCAGCCTGTTCGAGTGGCCGATTGAACCAAAGATCGAGGCTCCGGCGGTCACGCTGGATGAATCGATCAAGGAAGGTATCCAACGGGCCTTTGCCTGCTGCTCCAGCGACTCCACCCGCGCCGCCCTTCAAGGTGCGTGGCTGGATGTCTCCGATCCCCAGGCGCACTACGTCATGGGCACCGATGGCAAACACCTGTTCAGCGCCAACTCCTTCCGGCTCGACCTGGAGGAGCCGGTGTTCCTCCCGCATCACGCGTTCCTGGAACGCCCGGAGTTCCGGCAGGACGGTCCGTGGTCGCTGGCCATCCAACCCGGCGAACACGACGACGGCTGGCTGCAGCTCCGGTCGAACCGGTGGACGTTCACCGTCAAACGCCAGGACCACACGATGCCGAACTGGCGTCAGGTGGTTCCGGAGCCACGCACGGCCACGGTGCGTCTGGGTGAGAAGGCCACCGCGCTCCTGCTGGACGTGTTGCCCAAGCTGCCCGGCCAGGACGATCCGCATCAGCCCATCCGGCTGGATCTCGTGGACAGGAGTCTGCTGGTGACGGCCGGCGATGAATCCACCCCGCAAGGCACCACGTTCCCGGTCGAGGATGCCGTGGTCACGGGCGACAACCTGACCATCACCGTGAATCGGACCCACGCGCTGAAGGCGCTGAAGTGGGGGCTCACGGAGCTGTCCCTGAGTGACGGTCTGAGCCCGCTGGTGTTCTCGGCTCCCGGTCGTCGCTTGGTGGCCATGCCGAGGCGCACTGAAATAAACGAGCCGGTCAGTGGACCGGATACCCAAGTCACCCCTGAACCCATCCCTGAACCCGTCAACGAAAGCACCATGCCCACCAACACCCAACCCACGGCCGAAGAAACTCCGGAGCCCCAACCCGTCAATCGTCTGGCTGTCGTGCCGGAACCACCAACCAAGCCCACGATCCGTTCGGTCATCGAACAGATCGACGGCCTTCGTGACTGCTTGCGTTCGACCATCCGCCAGTGCGGCGACGTGGTGGACGCCCTGCGCGTCGTCGAGAAGGACCGCAAGACCACCGACAAGGAGGTCGAAGTCGTCCGCGAGCGACTCCGCGCCCTGCAAAGCGTGAGCCTCTGACCGTCCTCCCACCGTAACCACGGGGGTGCATCGTTCATTCGGTGCACCCCCTTTTCCTTTGGAGGTCCTGATGAAGCCTCAGCTCATCCTTTACGCCGTTGGCGGCACCTTCGTGCTCCTGGTGGTTTACGCGCTCCGCGATTACGTGGTCATCGGCCTCGTCAGCGCCGGCGCCATCTTCCTCTACAAGCTGACCACCGAATCCAACGACCGGAACGACCGGCGTTGAACCTCAACCCCTCACTGAAACGCACTGCAACTCAACGAAAGGAAATCCATGCACAACCTCATGATCCTGAATGGCCAGGCGTCGATGTTCTACATCGACGAAACGCCGTGGCACGGCCTGGGAACCCGCCTCAACGGCCCGGCAACCGCCAAGGAAGCAATCCAGGCCGCCAACCTCGACTGGCAGGTCAGCAAGACGCCGGTGTTCACCACGGTCAACGGGCAGCGCCTCGTGGTGCCGGACACGTTCGCCGTCGTGCGCAACGATCCAATCAACAGCCCTGTGCTGGGAGTGGTCAGCAAGGATTACACGCCCTTGCAGAATGCGGAGGCCTTCGGGTTCTTCGATCCCATCGTCGGCGAGAATGCCGCGATCTACCACACGGCCGGTGCGCTCGGTCAGGGTGAACGCATCTGGCTCCTGGCCAAGCTCCCCGGACAACTGCGCGTGATCGGCGACGACGTGGCCGACAAATACCTGCTGCTGGCCAACAGCCACGACGGCAAGGGCAGCGTGCAGGTCAAGTTCACGAGCGTTCGGGTGGTCTGCCAGAACACGCTAACGCTGGCCTTCTCTGGCGGTGAATCCTTCCGGCTGGTCCACACGCCGGACGTGAAGCACCGGCTCAAGGCAGCCGGTCAACTGCTCGCGCAAATCCGCACCCGCTACGACACCATGGAAGAAGCCCTGCAAGCCATGGCCCGCGTGCAGGTCAACGCCAGCCGGCTCACGGAATACCTGACCGACGTGTTCCAGCCGTCTGATCCGGCCGACGATGCCGCCTTGATCCGAGCCGAAAGGAATCGGGATTGGGCCGAGCACTTCTTCGATGAGGGGAGAGGCAACCGGCTGCCTGGTGTCCGTGGAACCCTCTGGGCCGCCTTCAACGGTGTCACGGAACTGCTGGACCACCGGAAGACCCGGCAAACACCCCACCAACGCCTGTCGTCGCTCTGGTTCGGCGACAACTACCGGCTCAAGGCCAGGGCGTTCTCGTTGGCGCAGGAGAAGATGGAGGCGTGGAGGAATTGATCGAACGATTGTCCCGTGGAGGGAAGAGTCTGCCGCAGGGCGGACTCTTTTCTTTAGCTGGCGAGACATTGATCCAGGGAAACTGGTCAGTGAGGCCGTATCCCCCTGCATCTCGGATACTGCTGACAGCCCCAGAACTCTTCGCCAGCGTTCGCTCCCTTTCTGGCCACCCTGAGCACCATGTTGCCACCGCAGTTGGGGCACGCCGGGGCACTGGCTGACTCTGCCTTCACCACCTTTGGCGGTTCAGGCGCAACTTTCCCAAGCGAGGTCGCCAAATCTCTCTGGAACCTGCGGAGCAGAGCCTGCAAGTCGTCACCGTTGACCAGCTCCATCGGTTTCCCTTCGGCAAATGCAAATGCGTCACGGGAAATGTCGCCGCTCGTGATCAGGATCGCCTTGGTCGCCCCTTCCGCCACCTGAACTCCATACAGCTCACGCACCACCGGCGCTCCGACCTTCCACGATTTCCAGTGTTTGCATTGCACCAGCACCCGTTCAGTTCCCCGGGTCAAACGGAGATCGACGCCCCCATCCGGACCTGAGCCACCGCATTCTTCGACCCGGTAACCCTCCTGCCGATACACGGCCGCCAACTGCTGCTCGAACTCCTGCCACGACAGCCGCTCCACCCAGCCCGTATCAACCTGTTCGCCCACGAAGGCCTGTTGGCGCTGTCGTTTCTTCCAGCTCCTGAAGCCGCCAAACAGACAGGCGATGGCGGTGAGCCCGCCCAAGGCCATTCCGATCTGGAGAAACGGCTGCCCTTTGACTCCTGGGATGGAAACCCGTCCCAGAAGGTAGGTGGGGATGAAGAATGCCACCGCTGCGCCGGGAAGACACATCCAGGGCGGGAGCATTTCGAAGATTCCAAAGCACGCGTCCAAAATGGAGTCGTTCCGGGAGCTGCGCTGTCGGGCCATAGCGGGAACAGGTTGCGCCCCTTGGGGTTAACCTGTGCATCCACAAATTTGTGGAGGTCCTGCTTGCCACCTCACTTGCTGAGTTTCACCACCTCGGCGGCCATGCGCTCAAAACACTTCACCTCGGTGTGGTCCGGGTTCTTGGCGTTCTTGGGCACCTTTCGTCCGTGGTGTTCGTCGAGGTAACTGCTGGAACCCGACCAGACGGTCTGCACCACGCCCAGAAAATGCTGCCGCAGCTTGGGGTTGGCGGATTCCCGGAGCCGCACCATGTCCTGCACTTGGGCCGCCGCCACGGCCGGATCTTTCCAGGGACAGCTCACCACATCCAATCCCTTCAGCGCAAAGTAGGCGGCCGTCGGTTCGGCCCGGTCGTAATGCCAGTCGCAGATCACGACATCCTTGGGAATCAGGTCCACCGCCGCCTCCGTCCCATTGAAGCTGGCCTCCCATTCGCCCAGTCCGGAGTTCTTTCCTTCCAGCAGGCGGTCGCCCCACAGCCACAGCTGCCGTTTGGCCGGCTGCAAATGGTCGCGGATGGCTTTGACCTCACCGGCAAATAGCTCCGCCTTGTTGCGGCCCCGGCACCGAGGGCACTGGTCTTCCCCAAGGTAAAACACCTCGTCCATGCCGGCATGGAAGGCGTCGGCTTCAAAGGCATCGCACACCTCGTCCACCAGTGGAAATACCACGCTGTGCACCTCGGGATGCCGGGGACAGTAGCTCTTGCAGTAAAGCCCGTCCGGATTTGGCCACGCATATTTCTCCGGAAACTTCACCGCCGGTGTTTCATCGAATTCCGGATGCACCTTCAGTAGTTTGCCACAGGTGGATTGCCATGACTGATGACCCAGCAGGTTGACCAGAGGAACGATCCGGATTCCGTGACTTTTGCAGGCGGAACTAATCTTCCGGGCCTGCTCACGGTTCAGGCCGTTCGGATCGGCCATCTCCGGCCGGCTGGAGAACTGGAATCCGTAGTCCACCCGGAGAATCAGCACGTTCACCTGACGCGGAGCCAGGTCCTGTGCGATGAAGGTGACGAACTCGTCCACGCGCTGGGGCGAGGGCGCTTGGATGCAAAAGCCGCGCACGGGCAGCTTCTGGTCGAGATTGGGATCGGCGGCCAGCAGGGGGAGCACTCCGAGCAGCAGCAGGCAGAGCAGTCGTTTCATCGGGGCCTTCAGTTGGGCCGAGGTTTCATCCGGACGAGGCCGAATTCAAACCCCTTGGAGAGGAAGCGGCTCGGCAAACGGCGAACAGGTGGCGTGCGTTCGTGTGGCCGCATCGCAGGCCCAGGCGTTCTCGTTGGCGCAGGAGTGGAGGAACTCACTGTCGATGGTCCTCTGGTTGATCCCTCTCTCTGACTTTTGGTTGGAGAGGGGGATCGATCTGGCGACGAAGTCCGGAGATGGACGCGTTTTTTAGCTGTAAACCTACGACAAACGGTCCCGTGCGAATACTCGTTTCGCGGTGCAACTGCGCTCACGTTCCTAAATGGAGCGGCACTTCCATGAGTATGGCCGGTTACCCCGCTTCAAGACGGAAGGCCAATTCAGAAGCCAGGCTCGCAGGGAGCGGAATTCGCTGAGCCAGATTTTCCGTGTGACGGGCATCGACCTTAAATTGCTCGCCCATGACCACGCTGAACCACCGCTCCCGATCCATGACGACGCGATACATCTTTTCGTCCTGCGTCGCGGCAATGAAGGGCAGGTAGATGCGGATGGGTTGACCGCACGTTTCTACCTTCGCGCCGATGCGGTCCACACGGCCGGTGCGTTGTTCGAGCGTGCTCGGGTTCCAATCGAGATCGTGGTGGATGACATAGCGGCAGAACCGGTGCAGATCGACGCCCTCGGCCATGACGCTGGAGGCGATGAGCACCTCGGGGAAGAACGGGCTGTTGAAAGTGAGCATTAAGCGCTGACGCGTCTCTCCGCGCGTTGCGCCATTGACCAACCGGACGTTGGCGAGGAGTGCGTCGTGATCGTCTCCTTGTCGTTCGTCTTCGCTCAGGGTGGTGATGTCACCGGTCTTCATGCGGTCGATCGCGTCGAGCAAAGGTCCGCGCTCGCTGGCACTGCAACGCCGTTCGAGGAACTCGAAAAAGTGGACCAGCATTTGGCCAAGGCTCATCCCGGACGCATCGCGGTTGGCGAACGCAGCTTCGACCGACGCCTCGTCGAGCGCTTCGCGTTCGATGGGAAAGTAGCGGACGAGAAATGACGGTGTGCGCAGGAAGCGGCGGACAACTTCGAGGAGCAAATCGCGGTGTGGCGCGAGTGCGTGGTAGGGTGAGAGGAGTTGCTCTGATAGCGAATCGCACGCGCGCCGAGCCGGGGAGTCGCTGTCGAAAAAGCGTGTGCCCAGCCGATCGAGCAGCGCCTCGGCTTCTGCGGGAGAGCAGCTAAGTCGCTCGGTAGCGTTTCCAATGATCTCGTTACGCAGACGATGCGAAATCACGCGTCGGAGTGTCTGTCCGGTGCGGACGAAATGGCAGAAGATGAGCACCTTTTCCCGCTGCCGCCACGCGGCGAGGACGCGAGCGACGGTAGCAGCGATCTTCGGGTGCGACGCGGATGCTGTCGGATCGGAGAGGGGGAGAGCATGATCGAGTTGCGTGAGATACCACCGGCTCGCGTCGTTGAGCGGCGCTCCGATGTCATTCGCTGAGTCTTCGTCCAAAGCTGATTCGCTCATCCGTGTGTGGCGGAACGCCTCGTAGCTGGAGGCCAATCCTTCGGCAAAGACAGGCCGTGAATCAGGGGCGCAGACTGTCGCGCGCGCAGCGAGGAGAAAGGGCAGTGTCGCTGCACCGTTGATGGCCAGGCCGGGGGTGGATTCGTCGCCGATGTCATCGAGAATCGCCTGCCCTATCACGCGGATGCGGCGCATCTGACCCAGCCACGGCGCAGGCAAAGTGCGCGACTTGAGGTGCCGGATGACCCACGGGCTCAGCGATTGTTCGGCGGCACGCATCCGAACGTGAGTGCGCTGAAAGCTTGCGAGCACGCGCTCGGCTTGAGGTGTGCGGGATGCGGCGGATGCGAGCCCCTCCCACCAGCGCTGGACACTCGTGGCTGGTTCTCCATCGAGGGTGAGATCGTCCTCGCGAAGTTGCCCCCACGCGGCATCGAGCGTCAGCGCTGCTTCCTGCGCTGCGTCGAGCCGGTCACGCAGCGTCGCGACCTGCTGTCTAAACTCCACACGCCCTCCCGGCGGAGGAGCCTTGGAATTCCACGCAATGCCCTCGAATCGTTCGAGCACGGAGCACAGTTCGTGATGCCCGAGTTGGAACGGCGTCGCGGTGAGGAAGAGCATCCGCTCAAAAACGCCGCCGAGAGGGCCGCGCGAGATCTCCTCGGCATCCGCAGCGGCATCCGGTGAATGAAAGAGGCCGGCCAGCTGAGTCTGCGCGTTCTTCAGGTGATGAGCTTCGTCGAGGATCAGCAGCGGCAACTTGAACTCAAGCTGGCCGAGGCAGTCGCGCCAAAGCCGCTTCAACGCTTCGCGCAACACGAGGCGGGCAGCCTTCAGACGCTCTTCGTAGCTGTCTGACTTGTTCCGCGGAATGTGCTGGTCGAGTGCGGCGTAAACCTCCTGCGTGTCGAAGTCGCGTAGCGCGTCAATAACCACGCCGGGCACCGGGTCGTCGCCATCCTCTGGTTCGTAGCCGTGCTTTCGCATTACGGTGAGCCATGTCTCCTGTGGCGCAGCGAGGAGCGCAGGGCAGAGGTCGGGCTGCCGCCAAGTGCGTGACGCGACTTCGACGAGGGATGCCGCGCAACGGTCCACCGCCCCACGCAGGCGCTGATCCTGACGGCGGTAGAGTGCGCGATGAATGATGGCCAGGCGCACCCACCCATCTGTGAGGGTGCGCGACATGGCACCGTGGGTAAGGAAGATGAGCGAAGCCCGGCGTTCTGGCGTGTCGTCGATACGCTTGAGGAACTGCACACCTGTCTCCGCGGAGGAGGCGCGGACACGGCCGCGAAGTTTGTCGGGCAGACATTGCTCAGCGAACACGCCGAAGTCGCGTGGCCATTTCTCCTTGAGGCTTGGCGGCACCATGACGACCACCGGTCGCTTGCGATCGGACAGCGCCACCGATACCGCGACCGCGAGCGCTACGAACGTCTTACCCATCCCCACTTCGTCGGCGAGCACGAGGCCGGGACGTTCCGCGAACCGAGCGAGGATTGCGCGCGCGGTAGCCTCCTGCCGTGCAGCGTCGGGCGCGGAGATGCGGTCGATCACATGGAGCCGGATGCTGTCGTTGAAGGGATGCCAGGTGCTCATGGCGTGGTGGCGCTCGCGGCTTCGAGATAGGCGCGAAAGGCCGGATCATTGGGGAGCGGTTCAACGGCCAGCAACGCGCGGAGTTCGGCGATCATTTCGTGTAGCCCGGCTCTAATGTCCGGCGAGCGTAGCCCGCCGGGAATCTCCGACGGGCGAACACGCGCCAGTTCGAGCATGAGTTCAGCGAGGAGAAATGCCCGCTCCTCGCCGCTGTGGGCTTCCTTCACGATAGCGCGGCTGATCGCCTGCACGCCGACCGGCCCACGCAAGCGCCAATCGAGCGCTTCCCTCGAAGCGGCGGGCCGTTCAAGCCGTGTGCGCAGCGCGTCCAGCGCCCAGGACACCCGCCGGGTGCGTTGAAGCAGGAATGTGGAGGTATCGACGCGCTCATGTGGATCGAGCAACACCTCGGAGCCATCCTCGCCGTGACCCTTCTGACGTGCCAGCCAGCGCTGGATTGTGAGGTGGAGCGGTTTCGCGGAAGTCAGGATTTCGATCAAAACGTCCAGAGGGAGATCGCTCAACTCGGCAGGCGGCGGGAGCGCCGCGCCATCGCGGACATTCACCGACCACCACGCCGCGCCCTCGACACCGGGTCGGATTATGCGGAAACCCGCCGGTGGTCGATTGCTGGCCCACGGCATCCGCAAAGTGGTTGGTCTTCCGCGACCGTCCCAAATCGTCTCATCAAGAAACACCGTCGCATCGTCCTCTGGGAGCGCCTGCCAGCCCGTGGGCGGCGTCCCGTGAAACGTGAAGTCGATCCACGCTTCGCCGTTCTGCTCGCGCGCAAATGTCGCTGAGCCGAAGGCCACTGGCAGCAGTGGTTCGCCAGTGGTTGCGCTGTCCTCGCCGTTGTCTGGAGCCGGTATGAGCATGAACTCACCCAGTGGAGGCTCGTGCTTCAGCCACGCTTCGTTGCAGGCGCGAGTTGCCTCTTTATCCCGCGCAACATTCACAGCGTAGGCCAGATTCGCTTCAAGGTTGCGCGTCGCGCCGATGCCGAGCCCAGCGCTGGTGAAATTGCTCGATCCACAAACATAGAGGATCCACTCGGCACCCTCGAACCACAGGCACTTGGCGTGCAATGGACGGGTTGGTTCAATTTCTAGCTGCTCGAACCCGACGGTGACCGGGCGATTCGACGGCTTCCAACGGAGCGTCTCAGGAGCGAGCAAGCGGACCTTGTCTGTGCCTTCGATTTCTTCTCCTGGCACGACGTAGCAAACGGAGGCATCACCCCGCTGGCGCAAGTGCTTCCAGATTTCCTGCGCGGGGGTGTTGTTCGGCGCTTCGGGCGGATCGAAGAACGGGCTGACGACCCAAACCTTTTCTGGCGGTGCGGATTCGCGCCACGCGGCTTTCACTCCGTCGAAGACGCTTCCTCGGTCCGGCCCGGTGAGAATCGCGTGAATCCGCGGCGAACTTCCTCGAGGAGACTCGCTTGCGCCCCACTCGCGCGTTGTGGCGCGAACGCGACTTAGAAACACCTGCCAGCGAGCGATGGCGGCATCCGGTGCGGCGGCGTTGGGATCGACGTATCCGGCCGCATTTTCTAGGAACGCGATGACATCGCGAAGCACATCGAGCGGGGCCGAGCTGCCGGGGCTGTAATCGAGCACGCCGAAGACTTCGTGATTCCGGCGGTAGCCATCCTCGGAGAGATTCGCCGATGCGACGATGAGCCGGGCGGTGTTCGTCCACAAAAGCAGCGATATTTTCGCGTGGAGAATGCCTGCAGGCAGGCGCGCGGCGAGCAAGTCCCAGCGCAAGCTCCGCAAGCCTCGCGCGTGTCGCTGATCCACTAAAGCGGCTGCACAGATGAGCTGGGAGAACTTCTCCTCCCGTTCAACAAGGAAGGCCGCCCCGTCCTCGGCGGCATTGGTTTCGAGTCGAACGAAACGACCGAGACATTCCTCCTCAAAGAAGACAGACGAAAACGTAAAACTCGTAGCCACACAGCCAAGCGACTCGCCTGCGTCGGGCGGCGGCGTCCACGCATCGAGCAGTCGGGCGTATCCGGGCTTTTCGTCCTTTCTGCGTTTCATGTGGAGAGCAAGTGCAGGTCACGTGCGAATGTGTAGAGCGATCCCGTGCGGTATGCGTGGAGGTAGCTGTCGTCACGGCGTCCGGGCTGATCCCTCCGGTAGAGCGGGCGGATGATGGCGCCACCATCGTCGAAGCGCTCAAACCACGGGCTCTTGCCGACGGGCGGCTTTTTGCGCTGGACCGCAATGTGGTGCCCAAGTAGCCGGTCAGCCCAACTGGCGGCGTCGGTGCGTTCTGCCAGCGGTGCAAAGGTGTCGGCGAAGCGGACTGTTTCGCGGGAAAATGGCTCCAGCCGTTCCAGAAGTTCGCCGAACATTTCCGGCACCCTTTTGCTCGCTGCTTTCACCGTCTCGACTTGGCCAAGCTCCCGCGGCGTGACCTTGCTTCCGCCACGGCGCGTCATCTCCACAAGCACATCATCAAAGGCATCCTGACAGGTGCGGGAGAACGTCTCGTAACTCGCAATCGCATCAAGAAGAGAGCCAAGTTCCGGATCAGCAGAACGACGCAGTGCAGCGTGAAATAAACGTTCAGATTGCGTGTCCTCAAAGACCTTTCTCCCCTGCTCTGAAACCAGAAAGCGCAGAACAGCACCGCGGAATCCTGCCGAGCCTGCGAACAGCGCGTCCTGCAATATCCGTGCTTCGCGCGGCCCGGTTTGGTGAGGAGCGAGATGTTCACGGAAAAACCGCCAGTGTGGCCAGTTATCCCTCCGAGCGACGGCTCCAGCTTCCAAACTCTCTCGCACGGCCCAGTAGAGCAAGTTGCAGAGGTGAGCGCCCTGACCGCCTGCCGTCCCTGTGAAGCCATCCAGTTTCTGCTCTTTGGCCCAGGTGGTGAGCAACTCGTAGCCAGTCTCGCCCAGCCGTCCGGCGTTATCGACGTCGAGGTCGCGGGCAAGTCCGCGATACACTCCATGAAATCCGAAGACGTTCGGCGTCTTCAAATACCGCGCGGCTGAAAGCGGCACACGCTCGCGTAGCGCTTTTGCGGCCTTGTCGCTGCCCGGAAGCTTGAACGGATCGCGCCCATCCAGTGTGCGAACAAATCCTTCTACCGTGATCCATTCAAAAACGAGCCACGGCGGACTGATCCCGTCGCGTGCCACGGTCTCCTCCGGGAATTTGCGGCAAACCTCCATGGCCACGGCCATGGCAGTTAGATACCGCGGATGCGACATGCGTTCGCGCACTCCAGGGATGAGCCGGACTGCCAATGCCTCCGCGACCTGGACAAGCCCAAGAGGGTCGAGGCCGCCTTCGCTAGTCTCGCCCTTGTCTTCGTCGCTGAGGAGCGGAAACAAGGGGAAATTCATGGTTCTCTCAGGTTGATGCGCTCTCCGAACTGAGCTGGCCTGAGCCAGGCTGCAGCGACATCTGTGAATGGTTGTCTTCCTGCTCGGTTTACGAAATCTCCAACGCCTTCATCAGGGCTGCCCGTATGTCGCCGTAGAAGACCGGGTCGACGTGCTCGATGATCTCCGAGTCGACTTCGAGAAACTGGCGCTTGTTCTCCGTCGGAACCAAAACCTTCCGTGCGCCGTTGTCTTTCGCCAGACGCAAGGGTTCGGCCAACGACCGGACGGTCTTGATGTTGCCTTGGATGCTCAGGTCTCCCATGGCCAGGAGACCTGCCATGGTGGAGGCGCGGCGCAGGATCGAGTAGCAGGCGACGAGGAAGGCGACGCCCAGTTCACCGTCCACCCGATTCCCGAGAAGGTCGATGCACTCGACGTGGAAGTCGGAGAGATCCACGTCCCTGGCAACACCCAAGGCGGTCTTGTTGGCCGAGAGGTAGCTGAAGGCACGTGCGAAGGACTCTTTCATGGAGCCGCTGACGCCGCCGGCGAGCTTCAGCTTCCCGGTCCCGCCTGCCAACGTGACCTCGATTCGGAAGAGTCCCACGGTGCCAGACGCGTCCACCGAAGCGGCGTAGACCGATCCTGGAGGCAGCGGGTCGGTTGAGATGAGGTCGCGACCGCCCTGTTCGGGGACGCCCACGAAATGTTCTTCGCCGGACTCGTTGTCGAGGTAGCTGAAGGCGGTCTGGTAGTAGTCGAAGGAGCCCATCTTCTTCAGCTGCTCCTTCACGCGACGGCGGCCTTCGATGGCGAAGGCAATGATCTCGGCCAGATCCTCTTTCGCGACCTCGCCGTGCGGGTGGAGCACCTTGATCATCCCGGACACGGTGCGGCGCACGGCTTTCCGATCCCGGGCATTGAGGTGACCGCCCAGGGAGAAGTGCTGGTCCAACGCCTCGCTGAAGTTGGCTTTGCGTAGTTCGCGGAGGGCTTCGGCGAGGTAATCGATCACCAGCCCGTAATGGTTGGTGAACAGTTCGTTCCGCATCACGGGCATTTCCCAGCCCGGCAGGTAGTAGTGGATGCGGTCCAGGAAGGCGACGTCGTCACGGATGACCCCCGGCATGGGATCGAAGAGGTGGCTGCTTTGCACCATGACGTCCACCGGCTGCCGGGTGTTGCCGAACATGCCGATGCTGGCGTAGCCGGCGCTTTCCTCCGGCCCACGCTGGAATTTTCCGGACTCGCAGTAGGTCTTCATGGTGGTGATGACCTCCTTCGGCATCTTCTCCAGATCGGCGACCTCGTCGAATCCGACGGAATCCCAGATCTCCACCATGCCCTTCCGGCGACCGGTCATGTGGCCGAACATGTTGGCCACCGTGGTCGGACCGGTGAGCAGTGCGGCGTAGGGCGAAAGCTCCTGCACCGCGTAGCTCTTGCCGGTTCCAGGCGGGCCGAGGTCCACGAAGTTGAAGTTCCGCTCGCAGAGCTGAACGAGACGGAGGCAGTAGAACATCTTGGTCCGCTTCTCCAGACGATCCGAGTCGTAGCCCATGCTCCGCACGATCAGGTCGCGCCATTCGTCCGTGGTGAACTCTTTCCGGAGGCGTCGGTATTCCTCCATGTCGAAGGAGGCCAGTTGGATCGGCGTCAGCTTGTCGATCCAGAACGGATACTTGCCCTTGGTCTCCTCGTCATACTGGAAGACCATGTCCACCTGCGCCCAGATTCCACCGGTCAACAACCGCTCGAACTGGCGGACGTAATGGTCTGGGATGTGGACGAAGGAATGACCGAAGTTGACCACCTCGGCCCAGTATTCGGAATCCACCAACCGCACCTTCACCTTGTCGATGAAGGTGAACCGGCCCAGCTCCTTGACCTTGGATTGAGCCTTGGTGGCCTCATCCGGGCGAATGTAGTTGTCGCGCAGGGTATCGTTCACTACCTGCAAGCCCATGGCGATGGCCATCGGGTCCGAGGAAGCACAATACTTGCCGAGCAGGAACTCCAGGACGAAGGCTGGCACATTGGCCCCAACCTTCACCCGACGAACCAAGTCTTTGCGCACAACGCGACCGGCAAAGTGCCGGTTGACCTTGGTGTCCAGGGCATCCGCCGCAGGCGAGGAGGGCATTTCATTGCTCATAGATTACGACTTCAGAAATACAGGGATGGGTTTGCTTTCGGTCAGGACACCGCCGGTGCTGACGTCCTGAACTACGACCTTAAGGGGCGAAGCGTCGTCTCGAGTCAACACCATGGCCACGCTGGCAGAACTACCCGTTGGCAGCGTCAGAACGCCAGTGTTCCGGTTGAACTCGGCTCCGATCACCATTCCGGCCCGACCCACTTCCTCGCCGCCGCTGACGAGGAGGACGCGGAGTTGAAGTGGTTCCCGGTTCACGAGGTCGGCTTCGAGATCGAGGCGCACACCGAAGGTGCGATTGGTGACCGATTCCGGATGCTCGGCGATACGGATCTGGGCGGCACTGGCTTCGGTGCCGGCAGCCTTCATGCGGAAGCTGATCACTGGAATGACCATCTCCTGGAGGGTGCAGCCGCCGTGGTGATACGCGAGGCCGCCACCGGCCAGGAACACCCCAAGACCAGCAGGGAAGACGAACTCCAGGTTGGAATCGTAGCCGAGTTCGGGGGCCTTGACCGTCACGGTGCCCGGTGCGTTTCCCGCCCCGCGGCCAATCCAACAACGCCGGTGCAGTTCCAACGTGCCTCCCAGCGGTGGTTCGACCTTCTGATCCTCGTCCTTGCGGGCGGAGAACTGGTGACCGTGGTCGGCCGTAAGCAGGAAGCGCTCGAAGCCCATGCCAGCCAGCCGGCGCACCGCACGGGCCAAGTTGCCGATCACCGTGTCCATCAGGTTGCGGGCCAGCAGTTCGTTCTTCTCCCCGAGAGCGTCAATTTCCTGGGAGCGCACCACCACCACGCGGGCATTGCCGATCTTGGACTGCACCTTGGAGGGGGAATCCTGAAGAAGCCGCTCCAAGGTGATGTCGGTGGCATCGGGCACCCTCGCCTTGAGATGGTCCATCCGGGCCTTCACCTCGCCCAATGCCTGGCCATCCACCTTGGCGGCGAGCTTTCCGCCGACTTCAACGACCGAGTAGCTCTCGGCGGCTCCCGGAAGCAGCGCTGCCATTCCCAGTGGGGTGATGGAAGGCAGCACGGAAATCGCCGCTTCGATCTTCAGGTCCTTGGCCTCCGGAACCTGGGCGGCAAAATCCGTTCCCATCTCGAACCGCATCGCGTCCACGAAGAACACCGCCACCTTGCCTGACAACGGGGCAACCTGGGTGGACCAGATCCTCGTCTGGTGCAGGGTGTTCGTGACCGTCCATTTGTCGCGTTCCAGTGCCTGCCCAAACTTCTCGGCCATCAGGCGGAGCACGTTCTCCACTTTGGCCCTCAGGAAGTTCAGGGACTTCTCGGTCTCCGGCTCCTCCTCCATGCGAGCCACCCGGGCTTCGAGTCGACGGTGGAGCAGGTCGAGCCGATGCCAGCCGCCCTCCTTCGCATATCGACTCAACATGTCGCGGCTGGTGATGCTGGCCGGCAGTTTGGACAGTTCGGCTTCGACCTTGGTGACCTCTCCGCCCAAGGCCGCCAGGAGGTCGCAAACCTCCCACTGGGCCTGTCGCCGCGAAAAATCGAGACGCGCCCAGAAGCTCCCGCTGTGGACCGTGACCAAGTCGCTTGCCGACGCGTAGTCCCCACCGGCCAACACCTCGCCGCAGCGGTAGAGCACCGCCTTTTCCTCGAAGCGGAAGGTGTCGATGCTGCCGAGGTCCTTGGCGTCGATGCCGGCCTCCGCCAGCCCGAACTCGTGCTCCACGGTGTCGGCCATCTCCTGGAAGGCCGCCATGTGTCTTGTCCGCAGGTGGTCGAGCACCTTGCGACAGAACTCCCGCTGCTCCTTCAGGCTTGGCTGGGGAATCATCGACAGCGTGGCGGGAGGGTCGCAGCGAAGGTCCTCCCGGAACTCCGACAGCAGCAGGTAGCGGATGAATTTTTGTCGCCCGGAGGCGAGGTCCGCCTCGGTCAGGCCTTTGAAACCGCCACGGTTCTCCACCAGCTTGAATAGCTCAGCTGCCGCACCTTTCTCCAGCAGACGCTTGTCGTAGCTGGCGTCTGCGACCCACAGGGCCACGGCAGCCACGTTGTCCTGGGTGCTCAGGACGATGTTCAACAGGGAGCCTTGATCGCCACCGGACTGTTGGAGCAATCCGACGATGTCCCCGTAGGTGAGGCCAACGGGCGCCAGCATGTCGTCGATCACCCCATCGCTGAAACGCTCCCGCATGACGTTGCGGGCGAGCCGCTTCATCTGGGGTTCCCAGGTGGTGCCGGCCTTCTCCCATTCCATCAGCACGGAACCCCGGGCATCCCGCTTCTCGCCGGGGAGGTAGATGAGGAGAGGTTTGGGACGGTTCTCCGAGAGCAGGGACTCCAGCTGCATGCGCAGCGCAAAGTAGGACCCCTGGAAAACGCTCAGCCCGGTCTTCACGGCACCCAGCATCACCTGCTTGAGGCCGTGCGCGTCCACTTCTCTGATTAGCGCCTCGACGAAGGGCGCGAACTCCCGGTTGGGATCATACCAGACCACGACCCGACGCTCCTTGAGCTTCTCCTCAAGCTGTTCGTGCAGGTAGGCGGTAAAGGGGTTCATGGCAGGGTTCCAAGGGCGACGCCAGAGTTTGAGGCCAGCAGCTCTGAGCAGGACGGGATGCCCAATCGTCTCGACGTTGTTGCGACAAGCCTCAGATGAACATTCGTCGAAACGCGGAAAAATGCCCAGGAAGGGATCGGGAGGGTAAACAAGCCAGCGAATGCAGCCGCCAATTGTGCCGACAGCGTCGACACAATCTCCTCCCCATTTCCCGCCAGCTTCTCCTTCAGGAAGTCGCGGCGGATTCGTTCACCGACCTTTCGATACAGCAACACGAGGGCGACGTTCACCCCGCGAGCAACCATCCGGCGGGTGGAAATCACCTCCTCCCGAACGTCCTCAAACAGAATGTGATTTGGAGCGCTGCTCTCCAACCATATCGGTGCCGCTATCATAGATCAGGAAGAAGAACTGGCAGCACCGCCAGCAGTTGCGCCAACAGACCCCACTGGTGAGCTTGTCTCCAAGGCCTTCAGCTTTTCTTGAACCAATTGCTTCGCCTTCATGAAATCGGAACTCTTAAGGACGCCCTCTGTCCACTTCCACAAGGCGTCAACGAAAACCTTGTCGGTCTGCTTAGCATCGTCGAATCTGCGGGAGGGTGCCGCGTCCTTTGTTGAATAAACGGCAGCCCATACCCCGCATTCCCCTGAGGCCTTTTTGATGCGTTTCAGCTTTTGCCCAAGGGCGGCCTTCCACAAGTCGTCTCGCCACGCTTTCGGGGCCTTGTTTTGAACGATCTGCAGTCGGGCTGGTTTGGTCGTGAGGAGGATTTCACAAAGGATATATGCAGACTTCTGCCTGCCCCATCCTTCACCGCTGAGGTTTTCGGGTGTTGCCCACTCATTAGGGACAAAGCGAACCACACCCTTGTTGCCAATCCGCATCTGAATCCCTGCAGCTGCGGCATTCTTTTCGAACATTTCCGACGCCGCCTCGGTAAGATCAGCCGTGCTGTCAGGTTTGTGCTCAAAGATGATATCCAAGGCTCTTCGATGAAGGGCGTATATCTGTTGCGCGAGTTCCGCTGCTCGTGGGGTTTTCATGAGGTTTTCATTGAGCACATCAAGATAGTCGTGGATGAGGCTCTTTGGTCCCTCACCCATGGTCGAATTTCGCTCCTCCAACAGTTCGGAAAGCACGGCTTCAATCTGCGAATGGAAGGCAATGATCCATCGACCGTCCGAGTCTTCGGGGCTATCACCAGTCACTGTGAGGAAGACCAGAATTTGAAATGCCGCGCCAGCAAACGCTTCATCGACCAGCTTGCGGTATCGTTCGAGTTGCTTGGACGACTGCTTTGCGTTGACCTTGTTCTCGATGGCAATCACCCATCGCTGATCGTTGGGCAGTTCAAGTTCAACCAGGACATCTATGTTGCGCCACTCCCGCGTGATACGAACGAATGAGAACGGCTGGGCCGCAACGTTCACCAGATGTGGAACCTTATCACGTGCAATGTCAGACTCGTAGATCACCCTCAAAAGCCACCGTCGAAGAAAGCGATCGCCGAAACCGTGGGATTCGTCCGGCGTTAACAACCAAGCCAATACGTTAGAATGACGTAGCTCTCCGTGTTGAACTCCCAGAACCCTGAGAGCATTAAACCGGCGCGCAAGTTCCTCCACTTGCTCCAAGCCTCGGCATTCAACCAACAGCTTGTTCAGTTCCTCGATCTGCTGCTCTTCAGGGAGAGTCAATGCGTCGACATTGTCTCCGGGCGGCGGCGTGCTCATCGCGACTTCAGACATTTTTCCTTTTTCCGGGTTTGACCGGAGTGTTTGGCAGCTCAACCAATGAATCCACCGCTGCCTTGACGGCTGCCGAGGTGCGCTCGGCGATCAGGCCGCGAAGCTCCAACTCGGTGACTTTGCGGGCGATCCACTTGCCCGGCTTCTCGGGATCTTCCTGCCAGAAGACCTCCTCCAGGCCATGGGCGATGGCGAGGCTGCGGTCGGTGGCGCACTTGGGGACCACGCGCTCGGGCCAGAGGTGCATGGCGAGGTGCGCCCAGTCGTAGTCGCCCTTGGCCAGCTCGTTCCAGATGGCCTGGCAATCCTTGCGCCACTTGGGCAGGCCAATCACGCGCCAGAGCGGGGCGTAGTTGATGATGACGCCGTCGTTCAGGTTGGGGCGGAACAGCGGGGCAACCCGCTCCAGCTCGGACTTGAAAGCGCGCAGGTCCTCGACCAATGCCTCACCTTCGGCGATGTCGCGTCGTTGGGAAGGCGAGGGCGTGGTGCCCGCTTCCTGACGAAGCTGGAAGGCCGAGCGTTCCTCAAACTCCAGCTTGGGTTTCAGGTAATCGCGCAGGACAGTGAACAGGGTGTCTGCCGTGAGGCGGTGGTAGTAGAGCCAGACGGTGTAGAGGCCGTTGGGGCTGCTGAGCGGCCAATAGATGGGCGCCTGCCGGCGGCTCTTGGAGTAGCGCTTGATGTGGTCGGCGAAGAAGCCGGTGGGCTTCCGGAACCAATCGCGAAGGAATTTCACGCCGAGGATTTCGCAGGCTTCGTGTTCAATGGCTTCAGCCCGCTCCTTCCAGATGATGCGGAGAGTTTCACGAACTCGCTCGATTACATCCCCGGGATGGTTCGCGTCGTCCACGAGGATGCCGTCCCACGGGATGCGGATGGGGTAGCTGGCAGGGACATCCTCCGGACGTGCCGGTAACCCATGTGGATTCTGCAACTGGCCGGGAGGACAAACGGGCAATGGTGCGAACGGGTCAGGAGGCTCCGGCGTTAGCCTTTCGCCGGTGGCATAGCGGACATCCCAGCGCCCGAAAGCGCAGCCAAGGGCGTAGGCCAACAGATCGGCTGTCAGCTCGTTCGCTTCGGCGGCATTGGCCTCCTCTTCCTCCTCCTCGTCAGCATCAACCTCGGCTTCGCCGGTGGCTTCGGTAGCCAGGGTGGAGGTCAAAGCGGCGCGGTCCGCGGCGTCGAGGCCGTAGAGGCGGAAGGCGAGTTCGTCGATTTCGGCTTGGATGGCGGCGACGGATTCCTCGCTCGTGCGCACGCGGGCGGCCCACGCGGTGGCGCGCTCGGCGAGAGTGCTGCCAGAGGTAGCGATCAGGGCCGGACGAAAGAATGCGTTCGACGTGCTTTCAATTGTGTCCAGCCATCGCTTCTCCACCCAAACTTTCCGCGCTGCCGAGCTGAGGGCGGATTCCGATTCGTAGGAAAGGTGCGGGTAAGGTGTGCGGCGCAATACTCCGACCTCGAAAGACCCGAACGCCATCTGAAGGGCTACGAGACGCTTGAACGGAGTGGAATTCGCGATGCCAAGCGCGGCCAACAATCTTGTTGGCGACGCATCATCGGTGAAAATACCCGGGCCCTTATCACCAAAGAGGCAACCGGCGGGCATCACGCGAACGCTGAGACCTATCTGCGAACGCCGCGGCCACGTAAGACCGAGGCGCTGGTAGTGCGACTCATTCCAGCACTGGGAATTGTTCTCGGTAATGCGTCCTCGGCGGAGTTCCTCCTTCTTCCATTCCTTCAAAAGCCAGCCATCGGTGCCCCATAGGACAACCAAGTGAATGTCTGAATAGAATGGCGAATACTCGCCACCCTTCGCGAACGGCAGCCAGCAACGAGGCTCTCCACGATTAGCAGGCGCGGGATAAACGCTTTCGCACACTTCCCACATCAGTCGAAGCCAACGGAAGTCTTGGTTCGTTTGTAAGCCGACCCACGCTTCAAACCCGGAATTCTGGAGACTTTCTGTAGCGGTAAAGGTTTGGAGAAGCCTCGGTGATGCCCAGTATGCGAACGTGGTTCCCGGCAGGCAGAAAAACGAGCCAGGGTTGGATACAAATTTCCGCGGGTCGTCGGAATTCGATAATGATTCAAAAACGGCCTCACCTTTTGCCGTTTCATCAAGTGCCCGGACGCACACGAACGGAGGAAAGACTGGCTTCGGAGGAGCGGTGACCTTCTTCACCAAATGCCAGAGCGGCGTGTAGCGAACGGTGTCGCCTGAACTGCGCTGGACGAAGCCGTGGGCATCGAGGTGTTCGAGTTCGGCGACGGCTTGATGGCGCTTGAGTCCGCCGCGGGCGGCCTGCCACTTTGGGAGGCTGAAGCGGTCCTGCTTGTCGAGTGCCACCTTTTCCAGCACGGGGACGAGCGAGAGGGTGAGGTCGCGGGCTTCCGGCGCGGAGAGGCTGCGCAGGACGTAGGCGGCGACTTCGACCATGGCATCGAGCACGCCCATACCGAGGTCGGCGAGGGCGATGGGCCTGAAGAGGCGGAGGACGACGCGGGTGCGCCAGTCTTCGCTTTGGCCGAGGAAGAAGCCGGTGCGGGAGCTAATGATGCCGAGGAAGCCGGCGGGAACGAGGCGGGCTTGGAAGCACTCGACGAAGGCCTTATAAACGTCGCCCTTGGTATCGCCGTAGGTGTCGTCGAGGTAGGGCTTCGACGGCAGGCTCGCGTCACCGAAGGGCGGGTTCATCAACGCCACGTCGTAACGCTGGCGACAGAGGTCGATGAAGGCGAAGCCACGCGCAGCGTCTTCAGCGAACAGCCGCCGTTGGAAGCCTCCCGCTGATTCCGACCGTTCCGCAAAGGTCCTCAGGGCGGCGTAAACCCGCTCCTCCATATTCTCCCAGAACTGCTCGTCGGTGATGCCCGAGACATCAAGGCGCATTTCTTCCTGCTGCGGTTTCGTCTCCAGTCCGGGGAACATGGTGGTCTGCTCGAAGCGGGGGCGATCCTTCCAGCGCTGTTTGGCCTCAGCCACCAAGCCACGAATCTCGTCCTCGATCTGGAGCAGCGAGCCGGCCTCACCGGCCAACCGCATCCTGTCCCCGACGCTTTCGAGAAACGCCTGGAACAAGGGGCGTTCAGCTGCCGGGAACTGCTGTTCCACGAACTCGCGCAGAAGTTCCTTCTCCCCAGGCATCGGCTCCGCGCAGACGATGTTCGAGCGACGGATGGCAGGGCGATCCGCTGGCTTGAGGCCCAAACGTTGCCACGACTTCTGGGCGCGCAGCCAGAGTGCCAGACCCGCGATCTGCGCCGCGCGCGGGTCGATGTCAATGCCGTGGATGTTGTGCTCCAGGATGAGGCGGGGGATGTCGCGGAGGAATGCCCGCTCGGCTTCCGCCTCTGTCACGGCCGGCGTCACCGTCGGGGCATGGGTGAAGCAGCGACTCTCGTGGAAGAAGCTTGCGCCTGTGTCGGCGTCGAACCACCCCTCCCGCAGCGCGGTGGCATAGTCGAATTCCACCAGCTTCACCCGGTGGGCGAACGGCACGCGGAACTTGACCGATGCCTCGACCAGATAGGGGTAGCCTTGCCGGACACCGTCGCCGCCGTCGGCCTCCTCCGCCACCACCACCCAGGCCTGGCTGACCGGGATTTCGGAATTGTGGTAGGCCGACCACGCCGGCACGTCGGGGTTCAGGCGAACGGCCTTCGGATCAAATGCAGTGCTCTCGTGCTCACACCAGCCGTAGTTGCTCAGGAACGTGCGGCGCAGGTGCGGTTGTGTCCGGAACGCCTCCTGGTAGATGACCTCGAACAGGTCGAAGGCGTAGAGGCCGAAGTGCATGGAGCCGCACGCCGGGTCGAGCAGCCGGATTTCGCGCGGGTCTTTGAGCGGACGATGCGGGATGAGCACCGGACGCCGGAGCAGTTCCGCCTGGTCACCGGTTTCCCCGGCGGCCAGTGCGAGGCGCCGCCAGGCCGCGTAAAGGGCGTCGTGAACGGCCGGCTCGTGGCCGCGCGGGAAAAAGCGCTGGACGCGCCCGCGCACGCACGAGAACAGGCAGAGCCAGATCAGATGGAGATCCTCCGGCAGCGGCTTTCCGTGCTCGAAGTGGGCGGTGAGGATCTCGCCACAATGGGCGAAGACGTCGGGCCAGCCCCGGCGTTCGGCCTCGGCGTAGCCATCCACGAGGAACGCGAGGGCGTCGAGTTCATCGCGGGTGGGCTGTTCCGGCAGATCGGTCAGGGCGCCTTGAGCAACGCGCTCCACCCAACTGCCAGACGGCACCGGATTCATGTCCGGCCAATGGGAGCCGAGGAAGATTTCGTGGGGCCGGCGGACGAGGTAGCGGCACTGCTCCTTCAGGCCGGTGCGGCCTTGGGTCATTTCATACCAGAGGCGGCCGAGGGTGTTGTCGGTGAGAAATTCGACGACGTAGCGCGGGGTGAAGAATTGGTTGCGGACGGCCAGCTCGCGGCTGTTGCGAGGAGCAGCCGAGCCACCCCGCTTCGGGTCGCGCATGAGCGCGCGTTCCTCCGGGTCGTTGTAATACTGGTAGATCCATCCGATGGTCTCGTCCTCGGCCCACACGCCCGCCAGTTCCGGCGTGTTGAGTTTTGCGAGCACGGCTTCCAGCGCCTTGCGCCGTGGCCAGAGCTGGGAGGCTGCATCCGTGCGGTCAAAGAGGATGCCGACTTCGCGACCGATCTCGTCGAAGAGGCATTCGAGGTAAAGCCGGTAGCCTTTGTCGGGCAGTTCGATCAGGCCGGGAGCGAGGCCGGAGAACTCCTTGAAGCCCTGGGATTGATCACCCTGCGAGACGCACGGAAGCACCAGGGCGCGCGCCTCCATCATCTTCAAGGCGGCGAGGCGGTTGAGGAAGGTGAACACCGCCTCCGACTGAAACCCACGCACCGCCTCTGCCGCCGACTCGCCCACTGCTAGGCGGTGCTGGATGGCTTCGACAATGCGGCCCCGCACCAACCGCTCCGACGCCGACAATTGAGACCCCGGCTGTTCGGCGATGCGGCCATCGGCATGGACATCGAACGTGCCCTCCAGTTGCAGGGAGAACTCCTCCTCCAACAGACGTCGGATCGCCTGGGTGGTGTTGAAGAGCAGATTGCGGGTGTCTTTGTCCATAGCGGCCTACTGAATCAGGATGCGCTTGCCCTCCGCGATCTGCCGTTCGCACTCCTCACGCAAGGCAGCGATGGCGGCGTCGAGTTGTTCGGTGGTCTCGATGCCCCCGGTGAAAAACCTCCCGATCTCAAGCCGGACCAAGCGGGAACCGTCGATGAGCCGGAGCATCTCCTCGATGACCTTCTGGGTGCGACCGGGGCAGGCGTCGATGTCCGAGCGCAGCAGGGCAAGACCCAAGTCGGGCGATGCGGGTGCAGCACATGCCTTGAGCGGAGTCAGCAACCGCCCCTGCTGGTCCGTCGAGAGGCCACTCCAACCGGGGACCGTGGTCACCTTGGCGCAGGCTTGGGTGTAGGCGGTGGCTCGTTGCGTGGAGGCTTCGGAGTGTCGGCGTCCATGCTCTTGCTTGAGGGCGACGGCGTGTTGGCTGATGGCCGAGAGTTCCCGGTAGAAGGTCTCCTTGCCGAGAAGGTCACTCAGCGCAGTGGCGTGCTCGCGGAAGGAAGCTTCCAGGTCGGGTTCCTCCTTCAGGACGCGCCATTCTTCGGAAAGCACGATGCGGGCATTTCGGAGCGCGAGCAGAGCCGGCTCGGTCAGGACGTCCCGCAGGTCACCTGCGCGCTTGCGGGCTTCCTTGAGCTGCTTGTAGCCCGCGTTGAAGCCGAGGATGGCCTGTTCTTCCGAGGACGTGCGGATGGACTTCAACAGGTCCACGCCAGCGAGCAGGACCTGGGCACCGGGCAGTTGGTTCGAGACCAGCAACGTGTGCGCCTGGGACAAGTTCTCCTCGGGTTCGAGGCAGGCCTTGCGGATTTCGGTGGCGACGGCGCCCTGGCTGGCGATGTCGGGCAGTTCGTGGCCGAACACCTCCTTGAAGCACTCGTTGGCCTCCACGAGCTTCGCAAAGTCGATGGCGACCTTGGGTCGGAAGCTGGCGCTTTTGAACGTGTTGTTGTTCCCGAAAAGGGTTCGGGCATCGACCGAGACCGCACTCTCCACGACCTTGTTTTGGGACGTGGCGTCGATCTTCCCGGCGCGCAGCAGGCAGGCCACGAACAGGCGGACCACATCGAAGTCCCAGCCAAAAGGTTCCTTGGCGAATTCCTCGGCGAGGTAACGGCCCGTGGCGGCTTCACCGTAGGAGGCCCGGTTTTCGATCCGAGCCTGGATTTCGGCCAAGGGTCCGGCATCCGTTCGGAGTATGGTTTGTCCGCCTTCGTCCCGGAGCAGATTCAGTTTCGAATACACGGCGGTCAGGCCGTGGAGGTTTCCGGCGCTCAGGATGGAGTCCACGTCCTGCTTGGTGACGCGGGCCGCGCCTTCCTCGTAGCGGTCGAAGATCTCCGGCAGCACAAGACCCAGGGTGGACTCGGCCACGGCGCCCACATCGGTGGCGTTGTCACCGGGGCTCCGGTCGTTGCCTCGGAACCAGATGGTGCCGTTGAGCAGCGATTCACGGATCAGGCGGCGCAGTTCGTCAGAATGCCGTCCAAGGCGCTTCTTCTCGTCGGAGACCAAGGCCATCTCGTCGCGGGTGCGAGCCGTCCGTTCCTTGGCGGCAATGATCTGCTTGGAGCGGAAGTATTCGACGAGGTGGTGGTCGACCTTGTCGGCGAGTTGGGCGACCCAGAACAGGTGCTTGGTCTCTGTCTGGCTCCGGGTGCGCATCTCCGAGGACTCGGCCTGGAAGTCCTTCTCCGAGCTGCACAACGCCATGTAGAACGGCACGTCGCCGTCCTGGACCACGGGGCGGTTGTTGAGAAAGAGGGCGGCCTTGAAGAGTTTGGTGTCTAGGAACTGGTGGCCCGGCTGGGGAGACCAGAGCTTCTGGATGGTTTCGCGGTAGATCTCGTTGGCGTCGGCAGGTCTGGGCTGAAAACCGTCGCGCTGACGTTCCCAGTCGTCCTCTGCCGGACTCGGGATGCGGTAGCCATCGTCGCCCAACCGAACCGCCTTGGCCTTCTCCAGCTTCTCCAGGGCGGCTTTGACTTCGGTGAGGCAGGAGTCGGCGTCCACCGCTTCATGAAGGCAGGCGGCCAGATTCTCCGCCGTGCGGTGGATGTTTTTGACGAACTGGAGGAGGCAGATGGCCTTCGCCACCTGTCCTGCCCGGGGATGATCCACCTGACGTTCGATGTCGCTGATCTTTCCCCGGAGTTCGCTGGGGATGTTGCTGGCAACGAGATCGTAGATCTGGTCGATGCGGACCAGGCGTCCGGCCTCGCTATCGGCCAGGGCGATGCTCGGATGAATGAGGAGCTGCTGGGCGAGTTTGATGATCGTGCGGTTCGCGCCGCCGACGTGATGTCCTGCACCGCCCTGTGTGCGCAGTCCGGAAACGACGCTGATGATCAGGTCGATCTGGTAAGGCAGAAGCGGGTAGAGCGTGATGAAGTTCTCCGCCGTCAGCTGAGGCAGGCGAATGTCGGCGCTAATCGTGGTGCACGAGGAAAGGCGTCCACGGTGCGCCTCGAACAACTTGCGCAGGGAGCTTTCGCCCTGGGCATTCTTGGAGAGCACGCGGCGGCTGGTGACCTCCGAGATGTCGGACGGTTCCAAGTGGACCTGGAGAGGGAAGCGATCCATCAGGCGGGCCAGTTCGACCCGCCGGTCATCGAGGCCGCCGACCAGTTCGGTGAGCTTCTCCTGCGAGGTGACGACCATCCACATCTTGCCGCGCCCCACGCGTCCGAGGCTCTGAATCAGCGCCTGGAGATCGAGCATCTTCTGGACGTCGCGCGCCACGAACTGCCCGACTTCGTCCACCACGAAGACCAGCGTGCGATCCGGGCGACGGCGGCGCATCAGCTCCTTGCAGCGTTCGGCGAGGGCACTGGGAGTCACGTCGGCTCGGTGCTGGGCGCCTTTGACCCAGGAATCGGCGGCGGGATAGGTGGCGACGTCGAGTTCCGACATCACGCGACTGGCCTGACTGAGGGCGAAGGCGACCTTGGCCTTCTCCTTGTCCCAGTCCTTGTTGAACACCTTTTGGTAACGCGCCTTGAAGTCGTCGAGCCGGCCTTCCGATTCCAGGTCGATCTCCAGTTGGGCGATGTCGATGTTCTCCGCGTAACCGAGGTAGCGAACGAAGCACCGGTGCATGATCTCGGTCATGCTCTGGTTGGCCGAGCGGATGCCCCGGTCGGTGGAGACGTCGAAGATGACGGCGTCGGTGGGGATTCGCTCGGTGATTTGCTTCAGTAACACCTGGAGCTTGGGGCTGTCGCTGCGTCGCGAGCCGAAGAGTTCGGCGGAACGGGCACCGAGGATGTCGCGGTTGGCCAAGGCAAGGCCGAGGATCTTGGCGAAGCTCGATTTGCCAGACCCGAAGAACCCGGAGACCCAGATGCCAATGCCCTCGTGCGGGTTTGCCGGCGTCTGATCGAACCGTTCGAGGATGCGCAGGTAGTGTTCAAGGATGGAGTCCGTGACGACGTATTCCTCGATCTCGGTGCGGATGATGGCGGCATCGTCCTGGTCAACCTTGATGACCTCCTCGATGGTGCGATCCACCTCACGAGCGAGCAGTTCCTTGATGCGTGGCATGGTGGGTTAGAAAATTCTGGGGCGGTAGTTGGGGTCCGGGTCGAGCGCACCCATGAAGCTGAGACCTGTGGGGCCGTCGAGTTCACCGGGGTAGAACAGAACGGCGGGAACGTTCAGGCGCCCCTTCATCTGCTCCAGCAGGGCGTGCGAGCGGTAAACCGGAAACAACGCCCCGGTGCGGTTCAGGAGCACGACGTCCTTCGTGGGGGACTGGTCGGCGGGGAGCTTGGCGGCGACCAAATCAACCAGGGGATGGGAGGACTCAAGGATGCTGTGGATCGTATCCACCATCGTCTGCACGCCGGTGACCGGTTCGTTCTCCAGCATGTCCTGGGCGGAGTAGCCTTCGGCGGCGATGGCGCTGAAAAGGCACTCGGCCAGGGAAATTCGGGTGACGCGTTTCCCGGCGTTTTCGAGGCGGGTGGCGAGCAGGTCCAACTCGGATCGGAGGTCGAACTCGACATCCGGCGGGTAGTGGAAAATCGAGTAGGGCATGTCGTGGTAGGCACTCAACCGTCCACGAGGGTCGGCGCTCGCGAGAACCGGTTCCAAGTCGTGCTTGAGGCGTTCCTTCCAGTTCATGCGACGAGGGATTGGGCAAAGGCCATGAGGTTGGCGTGGGGCAGCGACAGCTCCCGGATGCTGCCGGCGCGTTCGTAGTGGAGCCGCCGGAACTGGTGCAGGTTCAGCAGTTCTTGTTCGACCTGCGGAGGCTGCAACATAAACAGCTTCCAGCGATCAGAACCGAAGAACTGATCCAGATTCTTCAGCGAGTCGCGAAGGCTGTAGATTGCATACAAAATCGCATCTTCGGGAATAGCCGGATTTCGAATTCGCCTCCGCACCTTTCCTTCGAGGAATCCAAACTGGCCTGCCAATCTCAGGAGGTCCTGGCTCAGTCGCTCAACAGCGGCATCCGACAAGCCACCGCGGGCGACGCCGCTTTTGCGCAAACCCACGACAAACGGCATGACGTCCTGGGTGGTAATCACCGCGATTCCCTCCTGCACCTTCGGGAACAGAAACTCCTTGATGAAGGAACAATACAAGCCGTCGGTGCTTCCGAAGTGCCACAACAAGCAATACTTCCACGTATCGAGAGAAAGCCCTCCTGCGGCCAATGTGACCAGCGGGGTGAAATCGTCCCCCTTCGAAAAGCGCGCGGAGATCGTTTCAAGCACCTCTCCGAGCCATGAGTTATTCTTGGCTCCGATTGGATTTGTTGAGCGAAGTCGCGCGAGGTTGTGGCGAAGGTCGGCTTGCAAGTCCCATTGGGAAAAGACTCGGTAGGTTTCCTCAATGAATGCCCCCTTCCGGACGAGGCTCAGCGAAGGACTCAGGGAACTATGTGAGGCGTCAGTCATTCGGCGCGAATGTAAGGGACCGCTAGAGCCTGCCGTTCGCCCTTGGCAAAGCCGGCTGCCAACAGCATCAGAGTGGGGCGGTTGGCGGAACCAATCCCTGGAAGAGCGACTGCCTTTCCCTCCGCGGACCGTCTCAGGGCGGCAGCGGCGGCTACTGTTGCTTCGTCGATGAGAGCCAACTGCTTTAGATGCTGGACCAAGTCGCCCGAGCTTCTTGTGGCCAGATCTTGAAAGAACGGGACCCACGGATCAGCACGCTGGCACCACCGAGGCCATTGACGGGCAAAAGCGTCCTCCATTTCCGCCGGGAGATTCCAAAGCGTCAGACATCCCGTCGGAGCGAAGACGGACGCACATCGGGAGGTGGCAACCGCAAAGGCAATCCTCGCTTGGGCAAACAAATGCGTTCCGGGAAAACCACGAGAGAGAACTGCTCGACCGCCACGACCCAGGATTCCCTGCGTATTCCACCAGCCAGCCCCATCCATTTCACCAAAGCGGGCAACTGCCAGGCGCAGCTTCAACAACAGCTCTAAGTTATCGGTCATGTTTAGTTGTCAGGCCGTAAATCCCAAACTCAGTCCGCGACAGTTACCCTTGTCATCTCGTCTGCGGCGTATCGACGACAGTTTGAACCGGCTGCCCCACTGCCGCACGACAAATCCGTGGCATTGAACACGATGCATCACCTCCGGGGACTCTCGCATCCCAGTCAGTCATCCGTGGACCTACCGGGTCTGCCGACCGGGGCGCAACCTACTTGGGCGTGAGCTGGAAAAGAACGCTTCCGGACCACTGGTTCCTGCTGTTGATCGCATAAATCACTCCGTCCGGGGCGATCATCACGCTCCGGAAAGTCACGGCGCCGGCCTTTGGATACTGGGCCAACGGAGCCACCGTCTGCTCGAAGTTTCCGTCCCGGTAGTGATAGATCCTGCCCGAGGAATCGACCGCCACGAAGTCATCGGTGCTCGCTGCGCGGACCGCCCTCCATTCCGTCGAGCTGTTGGCTCCGAATCCGGCGGGCAGGTCTGTCGACATGGGGACGCCCTCCTTGACGATGAGGAACTCTTGGGACAGCGCCGCCACCATCGAGTCCCCCGAGAGATAATGCGTGGCCTGCCCGGGATATTTTTGGCCGAACGAACAGACCAATTCCCAATTCTCTCCGTTAAACCGGACGAGCGCGCCATGGCCGAGCAGCTTGGGCTGCGGATAGTGAACTCCCATGATGTCCCCGCTGTCGGCCTTGGCGATGAACTGCACGAATCCCCGCCGCAGACCGGTCGGCTGACCATGGTCGAGCACGTAATTGTTGGGGTCCGTGTCATCCAGACGAGTTATCGATGCGCCTGCCACCACCGAAACGCCGCCATTGGAATCGTGGATGAAGATCCGGCCGGTGGAGTCGGACTGGGCACCGATGCAGCGGATGGGAATGGGCAGCAGGACTTCGCGCGAACGGCCGCCCTGAATCAAGAAGACCTCCCGATGCATCCCGTAGGAGGCCACCAGCGCGGTTGAATCATCCAGCGCGATCATCGGGTCGGGTTCGGAATACACGTTCGCAAACGAACGGACGCCCCACGACTTTCCCTGCCGTGAAAACAGCATGAAATCCTTCGGCACACCTCCGTTCCGGCCGCTCATGCCCTCAATCAGGGGGCCGGACTGACTCAGGCTGACGATGTTCCGGAAGAAGAGAACGCTGCCTGGCACCGCATAGCTATCGGCCAGCTTTACCCATTGGGTTCCCGCGTAGTTGCCCAACTTGGTGCGGGTTGCGTTTTGCCGTTCCGGAGGCCGGGTCACAGGCGGCTTCACCACCTGGGGCGCCGGCACGGCAGGGGTCGGAGTGTCGGGTTCGGATCCGGCCTCCGCTTGGCCGTTCTGATCGGCAATCACCTGCACGGCGTTGGTGGGCGTCTTCGCCGCATCCCGGCCTTTCCGGTCGTTTATGCACGACTTGAACAGGAGCGCGCAGCCTGCGGCCAGAATCAGCAGCAGCAGGACATAGAAGCTGACCTTGTAGCCGTTGATGGGCTTTTCCGGAACGATCTCGGCGTCGATGACGGGCGGTTCCGGATCTTCAGGGGGAGGACTGTCGGCCGGCGGAACGTTTGCCTGATTCTGCCTCTGTTCCCTTCGTCGGGCCACAGCGAGCCGGAAGTATTCCATTTCACCGGCCGACATCCGGCCTGCGGTGGCCTCCAACGCGCTCACCAAGGGAAGCAGTTCCCGGGCAACTCCGGCACTTTGACAGATGCGCTGCAGTTCTTCCCGACGACCGGATTCCTCCTCTACCATCCGCCTCAGCTCGGCCTTTTCCTCGGCCGTGCATTCGCGCCCGACGAGTTTCATCGCCAGCTCCCGGAAGCGTTGGTCGTTGGCGGGGTTCATAGGAAGACGAGGAGCAGCGACACGACCCTGGCCGGAATCTGGAGGAGGGAACGGATTTCCTGGTAAAGCTGCGACTGGCCCTGCAGGTGTTCATGGAGGTCGTCGAGCGCACGGGAAAGGGCCACGCGCACGGTGCCCTCCTTCATGCCGTGGGCCTCGGCAATCTCGGCGGACGACTTGTTGTGGTAGAAACGGTCAATGAGGAGATTCCGGACTTTGGGTGGCAGGACGGCGGCGAGGCGTTGGATGATTTCAGCCAGGCTGGAAGCGTGCGCTTCATCGATGGGCAGTGCGGTGCCGCCGGGTCCGGCGAACGAATCATCGTCGTCGTCGAACCAATCCTCCAGAACCCCGAAGCGGAAGACGCGTCCACCGCCCCGTTTGGCGGCGTGGTGATGACGCAGGAAATCAACCGCCTCGGCATAGACGATGGTGGTCAGCAGGGACGGCAGTTCCTCGCTGCTGCGCACGTCGTCCACTTTCGTGACGAGCGTATGCAGCCCCTTGTTGGCAATATCCCTGGCATCCTCCTCGTATTCGCCGTGGAGCTTGCTTCTCGCCGCCGCGAGGGCCACGGGGAACAACTGGGCAGCCAGCTGGGTCCAGGCATCCTCGTCCCCGGCACGCAAAACTTCCAGTGGCGGCAGGGGATTCATGCGGAAAGCGCAACGGCCGGGAGCGGACGGGTAAGGTATTCGGGCCGACATTTATGGCCGTCGGCAGTGCAGATCTTCAGACTGGAGTCAGCGGATGGCACTTGCAACCTGGGACGCTTCGGACCGTATCGAACGCGGGACGCTTGTGGCAAGTGGCCGAGACGGAACTAGGGGCGCAGAGCTACCGGGCCGACTTGGCCAGTGGCGAGCCTGTGGAGATTGAAGCCGGAAATTTGGGCACTTGAGGGCACTCGGGAGAAAGTCAGTTCCGAGCAGTGCCCACGGGGGCAATGAATTGAGGGGTGTGACGACAGCGGCCCCACTGTTGCGACGCGTCCTGGGGCAAATGAGCGCGTCGCGTCCTGGGTCTCCTCAGTTTTCTGGGCGAAGTCCCTGTGGATCGCGAGGCAAACACGCGGGTCCACGGGTAAGAATGAGGGTAAGAATGACGGCGGTGGGAAGATGGGTCCGCTGCGGTCAGGATGAGGGCAGATTTCCGGACCTCATTCTTACTTTTATTCTTACTTTGGAGACTCGGCTGGGAATCCGAGGTGTAAATCCTTGATAATCAAGGCATGAGTGAAGTGGAGCGGGTGAAGGGAATCGAACCCTCGTCTCAGGCTTGGGAAGCCCACGTTCTACCATTGAACCACACCCGCGGTCGGAAGCCTGCCGCTGCTATAGTCCGGGGTCGGTCGGGTGGCAACGCAGTTTTGCCCGATAGGCTGTTCCGGTTTCAACCGGCGCCTGAACCGGGTCGGCCAGCGGTTGACTTGGCGGGGCTGCATCATAGCCTCGCGTTCGATCTCAACTCCTAATTTTTCCTATGGCCGCCCCCGCAAAGTCCGCTGACACCAAAGCCGTTGCCGAAACCGAGCCCAACAAGCTTTCCGCCACCAAGGCGCGCGACCTGGAAACGGCCATCTCCACCATCACCAAATCCTTCGGCGAAGGCGCCATCATGCGCCTGGGTTCGCAGGTTTCGCGGCCGATCGAGGTCATTCCGTCCGGTGCCCTCGCGATTGATCTGGCCCTCGGGGTCGGCGGCGTGCCGCGGGGCCGGATCGTCGAGATTTACGGCCCGGAATCGTCCGGCAAGACGACGCTGATGCTGCATCTCATCGCCAATGCTCAGAAGGCGGGCGGCGTGGCGGCGTTCATTGATGCCGAGCACGCCCTCGACCCGGCCTACGCCAAGAAGCTCGGCGTGGATCTCGACAACCTGCTCGTGTCCCAGCCGGATTCCGGCGAGGAGGCCCTGACCATCTGCGAAACGCTCGCCCGCTCCAATGCACTCGACATCATCGTCGTGGACTCCGTGGCTGCGCTCGTGCCCAAGGCGGAGCTCGAGGGCGAAATGGGCATGGCCACGATGGGCATGCAGGCGCGCCTGATGTCGCAGGCGCTCCGCAAACTAACCGCCATCCTCAACAAGGCCAAGACCACCTGCCTCTTCACCAATCAGCTCCGGGAAAAGGTCGGCGTGATGTTCGGCAATCCCGAGACCACGCCGGGCGGCAAGGCGCTCAAGTTTTACGCCAGCGTGCGCATCGACATCCGCCGCAAGGACGCCATCAAGGATTCCGCCGGCACCGTGCTGGGCAACCATGTGAAGGTGAAGATCGTGAAGAACAAAGTTGCGCCGCCGTTCGCGGAGGCGGAGTTCGACATCATCTTCAACCACGGCATCGACAAGGAAGGCAGTGCGCTGGATGTGGGCATCGAGACCGGCGTGGTCGAAAAGAAGGGCGCATGGCTCCAGTTCGCCGGCGAACTCATTGGCCAGGGCAAGGACGCCGCCCGCAAGGCCCTCGCGGAAAAGCCGGAACTGATGAAGAAGATCACCGACGCGATCCTCGCCAAAAAGGCCGGTGTGGCGGCCGCCGGGGACAAGCCGGAGAAGGCCGAAAAGGCCGAGAAATCCAAAGGGTGACGCCGACGCCGGACGAGTTCTGGAACGCCTGGCACACGGAGCCGGCGCTGCGCGAGTTGGCCGAGCGCTGGCTGACCCAACCGGCCGGAGAGTGGACGGCGGACGCGGAGGACCTTTACCGGCTCATTGACCACGATCCGGACCGGGCCCTGAAGGTGATTTTCTGTGCTGCCCAACTGACGGCAGAACCCCTGATCTTGGCCAACCTCGCTGCCGGGCCGCTGGAAGATTTCCTCGGCCGGCATGGCGAACCGTATCTCGACGTATTCCACGCCTTGGCCTTGCGGGAGCGGCAACTGCGCGAAGTCCTTGATGGAGTCTGGCAGGGCTCGATGCCCAAGCGCGTGTGGCATCGCCTTGAAATCCTGCGGCAGAGCGCGTTTTCCTGAGTAGCCGACTTTTGGCGTCCCATGAGGTTCGGGCTCGTCTCGCTCCACGGTGGGCTTCACGCTCGGCAAGCGACATGAGCAAGAAGTCCGGCAAACGGCCGTGTCCCCCGAACGGCGGCACCATCACTTCGGCGGAGTGCGGCGCGGACCGCAATCGCCGGTTTGCTTGCCCGGGCGACTGTCCATTCAATCCGTTCGCGCCGGCCAACTATGACCGGCTGCTGGAAGTCGAGGAGAAGTTCGATGGCGTTTCCATCGGCTGGCTGAAGGCCACCGCCCCCCAACCCGAAACCATGGTCCGGGAACTGGCCCGGGCGTCCGCCACCGGCGATCCGGCAGTGCTCCACTCCTTCGTCGCCGTAAGGCTTTTTCATGAACGGGACGGCGCGGGACTCTCGGTGGGGGACCGCCTGCTGCAGGCACCGGACAGCGGCCTGAACAACGACCAGCAGGCTCTGTTACGGGCCAAATGCACCATGCGGGTGGCCCTGCTGGAAGTTCACCGTGTGCTCGATCAGGAGCGGGTCGAGGCCGTGGACCTGTTCGCTCCCGAAGCGGGCCGCTTCCTGATTCTGGACCGCTCGCTGGCCCGCGTAGTGGTGCGTTACTCCACCCTGCTGGGCTGGCGGTATGCCCTGCCGCATTTTCACCGCTTCTGCGGGGCCGCGATCATGGTGCCGGATCTGGCTGAACTGGAGCCCGCCGCCGTCGTCCGGGAGATCGCCCGGCATCTGGGCGGAGCGGAATCCGAACCGGACCTGCCCGGTTGGCTGGCCCGAAACTTTGCCCGCGTGCAGACCTCGCTTTCCGCCACGCACGCCGTGCGCCGGCACGACATGCTGGCCGCCGTGGACGCCCGCTTTGGGAAGGCAGTTTACGAACTGCAAAAGCCTCTGGCCCGTTGCCGCAGCCATTTGGAGAAGGCATCCGACGTGGCCCCAGGCGACCTGGCCGACGAAGAGTCCGAAGAAGGTTTTCTCGACACGTTTGACTGGCTGGAGGCTCCGGCCGAAGGCAAACCCGCCAACCGGATTCTCGGCCGCGTGCTCATCGGCCCGACCCACTGGCGACTTGAAGGCAATGGCGGCGAACGCTTCGCCCGGTTGCGGACCGTCTTTGAAGCCCACATGGGCGAACGGGTGAAGTTTACCGGGGAGCGCTTTGATGACCTGGCTGCCCAGCTCAGCCGGCCCGTTCCAGCAGAACAATTGGCGCTCGTGCCACCCCGGCTTCGGGAATACCCCACCCGGATTGAGCTCAGCACCACCCGTATTCCCATTTCGGACAAAACGCCGGCGCAACTCACGGCCGACGCCCGCCAGGACTTCCTGCGCGCCTATCCCGATACCGCGGTGCCGGCACTGGGCGGCCTGACTCCGCGCCAGGCTGCAGCCGATCCGGGGCGACGTCCCGATCTGCTGCGCCTGTTGAAGGCCCAGGTCCGGTCCTTCGATGAGGAAAACCTCCGGCTGGGCACGACCGGTGACATCAACTGGCTGCTACACGAACTGGGTGCCGGCGAACTGATTCAGCCACCGCCGCCCCTGCGGCCGCCCACCGCCGGCCCCGGGCAGCCGTCGCCGGTGGACGACGCCTTGGACGATCTGGCGGACTCTTTTCCCGAGCCTCCCACGGCGGAACTGGATCGTCCGGCCGCCCCGCCCTTGCCGGACCGGCCCTTCACGCCGGACGAAGTCGAAGCGCGCATTGCCGGGACGATGGACCGCTTCGTCACCGCTCAGGAGGCACTGGACGAACTTGCCCGCAGCGGTTCCACGCTGCTGGACGATCTGTCCGCCGCGGTTGCGGGGGATCTCGACGAAAACGAATTCAGCTTCCTCATTCCGATGGTCTTGCCGGCGTGGTTCGCCTTCGTGCCCATCGGATCCGCCGCACCGGAGCTCAGTCTGGAACGCCTGCACGCTGCGTATGAACGGGAAGTGGCGCGCGTGGACAAGATGATCGCCAGCGGAAGCCGGCGGGCCATGAACGCGCTGCTGTCGTCCCGGGCGCAGCCAGCCCTGGCTTTGGCGCTGACGGCGCAGTTGCTGGAGTCCGCGAATACCGCGCCGGAAGACATCCGGCCGGTCCCCGAAGCCGTGCCCTGCCTGCTGGCCGCACTGCTCACCGTCATCGACGAAGTGGACTACACCCTCCGCCACCGGGCTGCCTGATTAGGCTTCGCCCAGCGGCTCCAGCGGCTTGCGCTTTTCGGCCCGCAGCCGGGTTTGTTCCGCCAGGGCAGCGAGGTGTTCCGACTCAGGTAGCGAACTGTCAGCGAGCTTGGCGTTCAAGCGGGCCAACGCCGCGTCGAAGGCGGTGTTGCGCAGCCGCAGGACCACATCGGCGAGCTGCTTCTCCGGTTCGGGAATGGCCCGCTGCTCACTCGCACATTCGGTGATCAGCGAGCGGGCGAACTCATCGCCCTCGAAGTGCGAGATGAGGCCGGCCACATCGGTGCCCAGCGAGAAGTGGACCGCGGCAATCTGTTTCACAGTCGGGTGGGTGACCCAACTGGGATCCAACCGTTCCGCCACGAAATGCGAATTGTCGGGCGAATGCAGCAGGAGCTTGAGCAGCCAAAGCTCCGCGACCGGCGGGCGGGGCAAGGGTTCGGATTCATCGGGCTCCGTCAGCGGTGGCTCGTCGGCGGATGCCGGCACGGGGGCCGCGTTCAGACGGGCCTTGCGAAACTCGGTGCGCACCGAGTCCACGTTCACGCTCAGGCGCTGCGCGGTCTTCTGGGCATAGGTGTCCAGCAGCACGGCGTTGCCGGTCTTGTTCACGGCTTCGCCCATCGCCCGCACGACGGTCATTCGGCCACGATCGGTGGTGGTGTCGTTTTCCAGCGACAGGTGCTTCAGCAGGAAGTCGAAGTAACCCTCGGCGCGATTGAGGATGCCGCGAAACGTCTCCGCACCGTGGGCTTTGATATAACTGTCGGGATCGTCCGGCGCCGGAACGCTGGCGACGCGCACGGCCAGACCGGAACCCAGCAGTCCGTCGAACGACCGGATGCTCGCGTTGCGGCCGGCCTTGTCGCCGTCGAAGCACAGCACCACCTCGTCCACGTAGCGCTTGATGATCCGCGCGTGGTCTGGCGTCAGCGCGGTGCCCTGCGGCGCCACGACGTGCTTCAGGCCCGCGCTGTGACACGCAATGGTGTCGAGCTGGCCTTCGCACACGACCGCGTGCCCCACGTCGAGGATCGCGCGCTTCGCCTTGTCGAGCGCATAGAGCACACGGCCCTTAGTGAAGATCGGGGTCTCGGGCGAGTTGACGTATTTCGCGGTCTTCTCATCGCCTTGGAGGACCCGTCCGCTGAAGGCGATCACACGCCCCTGCTCGTCGCAGATCGGGAACATCAGCCGCCCGCGGAACCGGTCGTATTGGCGGCCGGTGTCCTCCTTCTTGACGATGAGGCCGGCCTGTTCGCAGAGGTCCAACGGAAAGCCCTTGGACTTCGCCCAGTTCACCGTGTCGTCCCATGAATCGGGCGCGGCCCCGATCCGGAACTCCTTCACCGCCTCTGGCGAAACGTCGCGCCGGACGAGGTAATCCCGGGCGATCTGGCCCGCGGCCTCGTTGGCCAGACAGTTTTGCCAGCGCACGCAGATGGCCTCGTGAAGCTTCAGCAGGGAATCCTTGAGTCCGCGAACCTGCTGGGCCGCCGGGTTGTCCTCGAATTCCAGCGGGATGTGGGCGCGCTCCGCCAGACGCTGGACCGCTTCAGGAAACGTGAGGTTCTCGTAGTCCATCACGAACCGGAACACGTTGCCGCCCTTGTGACAGCCGAAGCAGTGGAAGATCTGCTTGCCCGGGTTCACGTTGAAGCTGGGCGACTTCTCCTTATGGAACGGGCAGAGCGTGACAAAATTGGCCCCCGCCCGCTTCAGCGGCAGGCTCGCCCCGATCACGTCCACGACATCACTCGCAGCGCGAACCCGTTCGATGAAGGAGTCGGAGAAGAGCGGCATGGGTCACCGGCTTCCGCCGAAATAGAATTCGTCGCGCTCCACACCGAGATCGTCGCAAATGTCAGCGATGATTCCCCGCGGAACGTCGCCGGTGTGCCACGCCATTGTGATCAGCCGGTCCGGATGACGAGGATTGGTGTAGTGACGATGGCTGCCGCTGGTGCGGAGCAGCTCGCAGCCCAGTTGTTTCAGCCGGCGGTCAACCTGGCGGCAGTTCCAGGAAGGAAACTTTCCCATATCCTTCGGAGTCCCTGTCCATGGTGTCCTCAGGCCACCAAGACGAATTTGTCACGAAAGGCTTCCGGGATAGGGCGGCCGGTTTCCAGAAGGGCCTCCAAATGGACCTTGGCCGCCTCTTGAAAATGGAGAATGGCCTCGCCCCGATCCGATCCGTGGGCATGGCAGCCGGGCAGCAGTTCACTCTGGGCAATCCACACGCCGTCTTCGTCGGCACGAACGCGAATCTTGCGGAGAGGAACAATCACGGCCTCACGGTATCGAAAGCCGGTGAGGACACAAGCGGAGGGAATTACTTCGCCTGCAACCCATCAAGCAAGGCCTTGAGCTCGTCCGCAGAGAGCTTCTTGAGCGCTTCCTTGAGCTGGTCGGGAGTCAACGCCGTCGGGGCAGGAGCTGAGCCGCCGCCCGCAACGGGAATCTTGTCCAATTCCTCGGCCGTCCAGGCATCGGTGCGGCCCGCAGTCTCACCCAAGACGGCCTTCACCTGTTCCACGGTCACGCCGCCGGCCTTGTTGCCCCAAGAGTTGCGGACGTAGGTCAATACGTCGGCAATCTCCTGTTCGGTAAGTCCGGCGGGATTGTCCGCGGTCTTGAGCCACGGGTTCATCGCATTGCCCTGATACACCTGCCCGGACACCTTTACCGGCCCCTGCATGCCGTGAGCCACAATGCGGATGATCCGGTTTGGTCCATCCGCCAGAACCCAATCGGAGCCGGCCAGCGGAGGGATGTTCAGCGAGGGATTGCCGTTGCCGTCGGCCTGATGGCAATTGACGCAGCTCTTGCCATACGCGATCAGCCCGGCCTTCTTCTGCGCGTCCAGCGGATCGGCCGCCGCACCGCCGCCAACCACCTTGGCCGGACGGCCATACGGAAGCTCGCTGAATTCGTTGCCGTCGAAGCGTCCGCTGTATTTGCCGACGTAAACGCCGCCCCAGAGCAGCAAACCGACGCTGCCGGTCAGCAAAAGCGAATTGAGGAGGCCGAAGCCGGAACGGGAATGCGAATTCATCACTTGGCTTCCTCCTTCGCGGGCAGCGGTGCTTCCGGCAATTCCGCACTGGAGCCCAGGCTCGCCAGATAGGCCGCCAACTGCCTAGCAGCCGCCTTGGGAACAATCTCGCGGCCAGCTTCACCCGTGGCGAGGGCATCCGCGCTTGGCTCCCCGGTAATCGTCCGGACCTCGAACAGGTAGGGTGCACCTTCGCAGGTGGAATTCGTGACCACGAGGCGCGGATCAAAGAGGCGAACCAAATTGAAGCCATTCGTGCCGAGCCGTTCGCCGTAGTTCGCCAAATCCGGCCCCAATCGGCTGGAGCCGAGTTGCACCGGCTGGTCGCGGAGATAGTCCCGGGCCACCGAGCGGCGCTGGCCCCAGCCGCGGGCCAAATCGCCACCACCGTTTTCGGGGCGAACCTGCTGCGTGTGGCAGACCGCGCAGCCCAGCGAAACGTAAACGGCATGCCCCTGAGTGGCCTCACCGCTACGGGCCGGCGGATGGGTCACGACCACATTGGCGGCATTGGTGCTGAGGTCGGCATCCAGGTTGCCCAACTGCTGCCGGGGCACGGCCACCAAGCCGAGCCACGACGCGGCCAGCGTCGCCAACACTCCGAAAAATAGCAGGGGGCCGTGATTCATGGCGTCATTTGGCGGGTGCAGGCGCTGAACCGGTGATCACCTCGGTGACCAGTGTGCGGCCCACCGGCAGCACAAAACTGGCGGCAAGCAACACGATGTTGGCGGCAAAGGCGACCTGACCGAGCAGAAACACGGCGAGGCCGGCTGTGTGCAACCTCAGCAGCGGCTTTAGATCGGCGTTAATCGAAAGCAGGTCCGTGGTCGTGAAATTCAGCGCCCAACCCTGCTTCCAGCCACCGATGCCATACGCGGCCACGGCAATGACCAAGCCCAACGCGGACAGCGCCAAGTGGGCGTTGGCCAACGCGCAATTGGGCAGCCGACGTCCGACCAGCTTGGGCACCAGAGCGTAGGCCGCGGCAAAGACGGCCCCGAGCACAAAGCCGAGCAGCAGCAGTTCGTTCTGGGCGACCTCAAAACGGGTGAAGTGCAGCAGCTGGTTGGCGCAGCGCAGGGAGGTCAACGCCTTGCCCAGACCACCGAACAGGAACGCCAGCAGGGATAGTTGGGCAAACCGACCAGCCGTGGACCCGAGCCCGAACGGACTGAGCAAATTGACGGCCGCCAGCAGAACCGGAATCGCCAGCAGCACTCCCGCGGCCACAGAAACCGTGATCACCCAGGCAGGCAACGGACCGCCCACCAGACCCGCAGCCGCCGTCCAACCGCCGAACAGGGCCAATGACCAGAAGGCCAGCGGGGCCAGCTCGGGCGAACGCAGGGGATTGCCGGTCAATTCCGGCAGATAATGATACAGTGCTGCCAACGCCAGCGGGGCGAGGAACAGCCAGAAGCTTCCTTGGGTGAACCAGCCAGCCGATAGCGCGGTCAGCACGCCGCGTCCGGGAAAGAACACGGTCGTAACCAACGACGTGCCGTAGATCCACGCAAACCAAAGCACAGCGCCGAGAATGAACCACTGGGCCGGGACATAGCCGCCGCGTTTGCACGTCGCGATGGCGGCCACACCGTTGGCACCAACCAGAAGGTAACCGGCCAGAATGATCAGCCCAAGGCTGCCCGGCAGTTCGAGTCCAGAAATTCCGGTTGAACCACCCAGAAGCAGTGCCGGCACACCGGCGGTCAGGGCGAGGTTCCAGATCGCCGTTCCGAGGACAGCGGCGCCCCACGAGGCAAGGGGCGTTTTCCCGAGATGCGCCAGCAGCCAAAGCGCGATACCCAGACCACCTTGCGCCGCTGCACCCAGCAGGAGAACGTTGTTTGCCGCGGCTTGCAGGCGTCCGGTGGCAGCCCATGCAAAGGGCAGGCAACCCGGAGCATGGAGCTTCAGTGACGCCAAGCAGGTCAGCGCGAGCCCAACCAGAAGCCAGACCAAGGCTCCGGCGAGCAAATAAAGCACCGGGCCACGGGCGGTCTGCTCGTAAGGTTCGAGGGAAGTCGCGGTTTTCGCGGAATCGCTCATCGCGGAATCACTCGTAGGAAGGGGCCTTGGTCGAGTTTTCCAGGCGCTGGAGCAGCTTGGCCCGGCCGGCAGCGTTGCCTTCCTTCCACTCCGTGGCCATCAGTTCCATGGCCTTGGCAACGGGCAGACGGTAAACGCCGTTTTCCGCCTTCACCACGCCGTAAGCTTCAAGGCTCTGGGCGTTGGCCTGCTTGAGTTCGGTCCATTGCTGGAGCCGGAACTCACCCCGCTGGGCGGCAATCGGATCGGTTTTCTCGGTGCGGACCAAATAGACCGCCAAGACACCGAACACGGCCAAGGTGCCCAATCCGGCGGCAAACCACGCCGCGGGCTTCGTGCATTTGTCAGAACAGCAGTTGCTCATGGCCAATGTTCTCAGTGATGGGCCGCGGCTTCGCCGGCCTTGGGAATTTCATGGTGGACCAACGCCTCCTTGAGACGCGGATGCTTCTGCGGCCACGCCGGGAAGGCGCGGAAGTCCTTCAGCCAAGCCCAAGCAAATACGGCGACCAAGCCGCCGAAGCACAGCGGGTCCCATAGTGTGAGGTTCAGGCCTTTCGGATAAAGCACCGGCATGACGTTGTAGGTCATGTCCACATAGTGCATCAGCCACGCCCAGACCAGCATTGGGCCCATGACATTGAGGCTCATCTTGCTGTCGATCCGCAGCAGCAGCAGGAAAGGCAGGAAGAAGTGACCGAACAGGATCAGGAAGCCCACGTGTTCCCATGTCCCCTTTTCACGCAGGACATACCAGAAGGTTTCCTCGGGAACGGCCGCGTTCCAGATCAGGAAATACTGCGAGAAGTGGATGTAGGCGTAGAAAACGGTGAATGCGAAGAACCACTTGCCCAGATCGTGGATGTGATTCGGGAGAATAACCGGCTTGAGTTCCTTGCGCTGCAGCCAGCGGGTGATGCCGTAATACGTCGCCAGCACCGTCCACATGCTGCCGGCGAAGTAGTAAACGCCATACATGGTGCTGAAGAACTGGTGCTGCAGCGACTTCATCAGCAGGAAGACCACGACGGTGACGGTTACGGCGAAGGCGAAGATGCCCCAACCCGCCAAGAAACGCGCCTTGCGAGTCCAGATGGCGGCTCCGTCCTTGTCCTGCGCCACGGAGAATCCACGGAAACTCCGGGCCATCCACGCCCAGAAGCCAAAGATGCCGAGCAGCAGCACCGTGAAGCTCAACTTGTTGAACAGCACGGACTTCACCGCGAGGGAAGGATCGGCGGCAGCGGTCGGGGTGAGGCTCCAGTCGGTCAGCGGAATCCACGGATGCAGCTTGCCGGCCAGCGCCAAGCCGATGATCGGCAGCAGCGCCACAAAGCCATACGGAAAGATGAGGTTCGCCATGTGCTCCGCGATGCGCATCACCGGCACGCTCCACGCCGCGTCGAATAGGTGATGGATCAGGATGAAGAACATTGAGGCCACAATCAGGCTCAGGACGAACATGAACGCAGTCAGGTAGCTGTAGGCGATCTGCTGCACGATGTCCGACGAATCCGGTCCGCCGTGTCCGTGAGCGTCATGTCCATGCGCTGCCGGGGTTTCAGCATGTGCCGCCTGACCGGCCACAGCTTTGGGCGCTTCCGCGTGTTCGGCAGCTAGGACCCGCACCGTCGCAAAAGTGAGCACACCCACGCAGGCGAGCGCGGCGACCAGGCGTTTGAAGAAGAGGGAAATGTTCATGGGGTTACTTCTTCAGTTTGGCGAGTTCCGGAGCGGGGACGTCGGCCTCGAAGCCGAGCCGGCTGAGCTGCAACGCCCGCACGTAGGCGATGATGGCCCAGCGGTCTTCCGGCAAAACCTGGGTCGCGTAGCCCATCATGGTGGCCTTGCCGTGGGTGATGGTGTTGAAGATCTCGCCGTCGTTCATCTTGATGATCCGCTGATCCATCAGGTTGGCGACGGTGCTCATGCCGAGCTTCTTGGTGATGCCGCCGTTGCCGTCGGCTTGGGCGCCGTGGCAGGGCTGGCAGTAGATGTTGAACCGCTGCTGGCCGCGGGCGAGGAACTCGGCGGTGACTGGCACCGGATTGGCCTCGACGAACGCCCCGTTTTCCTTGCCGGTATTGAAGGCGTTGTCTTCCCAGTAGGCGTTTTCAGAAAACCCATTCCGCTGGGCAACCGTGCCCACAGGGACGGTGCGGGAACTGCGGCCATCGGCGAAGGCGGCGAACGCGCTCGCGGTCTGGGGGCGGAGCTTCGGCTGCCGATCCATATCGGGGAACAGTTCGATGGGCGTCCGGGTGGTGGCGGAGCCGCGGAAGCCGGCGACCGAAACCACGGCCACCACCGTCAGGGCAAACAGCCCAAGGGTCACCTTGAAGCGGCTGCCGAGCAGCGACAGAAAGAAGAGGGCGATTTTCTCAAACATGGCTCAGTCCTTCGTGTCCTGAATTTCCTCGATGGCCGAGGCCCCGAGTTTCTCGAGCAGGGCGCGGGTTTCGGTATCCGAGAACTTCGGGTCGGCGGTTTCCACAAAGACGAAGAACTTGTCGTTCATCGCCCGTTTGAAGCGTTCCGAGGCGAACAGCGGATTGTGCAGCTTCGGCAGGCGGTTGAGCAGCGCGAGCCCGAAGAGCGTGCCGAAGGCGCTCAGAAGGATGGTCAGCTCATAGCTCACCGGAAACGCAAAGAGCGGCGTGAACAGCGGCTTGCCGCCGACCACCAGCGGGTAGTCGAACTTGTTCATGAACCAGATCATGGTCATGCCGGTGAAGAATCCGGTGATGCCGCCGGCGAACGTGAAATAGCCCACCTTGGAGTTCGGCAGGGCCATGGCATCGTCCATGCCGTGGATCGGGAAGGGCGTGAACACGTCCCACTTCTTGAAGCCGGCGTCACGCACGGCGATGGCCGCGTGCATGATGTCCGCCGCGGTCTCAAACTGGGCCAGGAGGCCAAGAGGTTTAGCGCTCATTCGTTTCCTTGCTCAGTGGTGATGCCCCTTCGCGCCGCCGAGGGGATGGTGCGGGTCGGCCTGCGGCGTCACGGCTTTCACCTCGGTGATCGAAATCGCCGGGAGGAAGCGGATGAACAGCAGGAACAGCGTCATGAAGAGGCCGAAGCTGCCGACGAACGTGAACACGTCCACCCAGGTCGGCGTGAAATAACCCCAGCTCGACGGCAGGTAATCGCGGTGCAGCGAGGTGACGATGATCACGAAACGCTCGAACCACATGCCGACGTTCACGAAGCACGACACGATCCAGACAAACACCACATTAGTGCGCAGCTTCTTGAACCAGAAGAAGTGCGGGCTGATCACGTTGCAGGTGATCATGCTCCAGTAGCTCCACCAGTAGGGGCCGAAGGCACGGTTTTTGAACGCGTAGAGCTCGTAGGGGCTGCCGCCATACCACGCGATGAAGAACTCCATCCCGTAGGCGTAGCCGACGATGGAACCCGTCGCGAGGAGCACCTTGCACATCAGCTCAATGTGCCGGGTAGTGATGATGTCGTGCAGGTTGAACAGCGCCCGCATCGGAATCATCAAGGTCAGCACCATGCCGAAGCCGGAGAAGATCGCGCCGGCGACGAAATAGGGCGGGAAGATGGTCGTGTGCCAGCCCGGAACCTGCGACACCGCGAAGTCGAACGACACGATCGAGTGCACGGACAGCACCAGCGGCGTGCTCAGACCGGCGAGGATCAGGTAAGCCTTCTCATAGTTGCTCCAATGCCGGTTCGAGCCGGTCCAGCCCAACGAGAACAGCCCGTAGAAGAACCTACGGACCTTGTGGGTGGCACGGTCACGGAGCGTGGCCAAATCGGGGATCAGACCCGTATACCAGAACAGCAGCGAAACGGTTCCGTAAGTCGAAACGGCGAACACGTCCCACAGCAGCGGAGAGCGGAACTGCGGCCAGATGCCGTTCGCGTTGGGGAATGGAACGAGATAGCCCGGAAACAGCGCGAACCAGACACGGCCGGTGTGGACCACCGGGAAGATACCGGCGCACGCCACGGCAAAGATGGTCATGGCCTCGGCAGCCCGGTTGATCGATGTGCGCCACTTCTGCCGGAGGAGGCAGAGCACCGCGGAAATCAGCGTGCCGGCGTGACCAATGCCGATCCAGAAGACGAAGTTCGTGATGTCCCAAGCCCAGTCGGCCGGCTGGTTCAGACCCCAGACACCGACGCCGGTGGAAATCAGGTAGGCGATGAGCGAGAACATCATGCCCATCGTGCCTGCGCTAATGATGAACGCTGGCCACCACCACTTCGGCATCGGCTTCTCGCAGACGCCGGCAATGGCGTCCGTGATCCACGTCAGCGAACGGTTGTTGAGCACCAGCGGTTCGCGTTCCAGCTCCTTGGGCGGTTCGGCGACCTTCAATTGCGGGGGCGCGTGATGGTCGTGTTGATCCGCCTTGGCGGCGGCTCCGGCGGGGATGGCGGCGGCTTTAGCCATTACGCGGCTCCTTTCTGGCTGGCCGGCAAGGCGGCGTGTTTCTCGTCGTGGCCATGTCCGGCACCATGTTCTTCAAACGGGTTTTCGTGGCGGAAACGCTCGTAGTCGCGCTGGGAATCCGGCGTCTTGGGCGACTCCGGCATCTTCGGATTCGGATTGCGCACGCGCGCCAGGTAGGTAACGCGGGGCTTGTTATCGAGGAAGCCGAGCACCGTGTAGTCACGCACGTCCTGCTTGAGCTTGCTGACGGCGCTTTCCGGGTCGAGCAGGTTGCCGAAGGTGATCGCCTCCGCCGGGCAGGCCTGCTGGCACGCGGTCTTGATCGTGCCGTCCGGAACGCGGACATCGCCGCTGCCCTTGGCCTTGTTCTTCTGGGCGATCTTCGCCTGCTCAATCCGCTGCACGCAGAACGTGCACTTCTCCATCACGCCGCGCATGCGGACCGTGACGTCCGGATTCTTGACCAGCTTGATGATCTCCCATTCGGGCGCCGAGTTCCGGTCCGTGCCCAGAGGGCCGTGATACAGCGGGTCCTCGACGTTGAGGAAGAAGTTGCCCTTGCCGCTGCCGTAGGCGGTTTCGCGCTTGTTGTAGTCGAAGAAGTTGAAACGGCGGACCTTGTAGGGACAGTTGTTGGCGCAATACCGCGTGCCGATGCAGCGGTTGTAGGCCATCACGTTCAGACCTTCCTCGTCGTGAACCGTGGCGTTGGCCGGACAGACGCTCTCGCACGGCGCGCTCTCGCAGTGCTGGCAGAACATCGGCTGCACCGCCATCTGCGGATCCGCCGCCGCCGTCTCGGCCGTCACGTCCAGCGACGGATCATGGCTGTAATAGCGGTCGATGCGCATCCAATGCATCTCGCGGCCGCGCATGACCTGCGCCTTGCCGACGATCGGGATGTTGTTCTCGGCCTGGCAGGCGATCACGCACGCGGAGCAACCCGTGCAGCTGGCCAGATCCAGCACCATGCCCCACTGGTGAATCTCCGACTTCGTGAAGGGATTCTGCTTGTAGGGGTGCTTGTAGATGTTCTTGAGCGGACTCTTCGGATCGTTCTCGTCCTCCCGTGGAACGAAGTGCGGCAAATGCGCATCCAGATCCATGTTCTTGGCGAATTCAGGCTTCGCCTTGAACTGCTCCAAGTTCGCCTCACGGATCACCGGGCGGCCTTCCATTAGGCCGTGTTCCTGGGTGACGCCGAGGTATTGCTTGCGGAAAACCTTCTCCACCTTGGCACCAGCAACCAAATGCCGGCTGGCAGTCTGGAAGAGGGCAAAGGCGTCGAACCCGCAGTTCCGGCCAACCCGACCTACGACCTTCCGGCCGTAGCCCAGTGCCAAGCCGACGACGCCGTCCGCCAAACCGGGCTGAATCCACACAGGTCCCTCCACCGAGGCGCCATTCACGGACACCTTCAGGAAGGTCTGGTTGTATTGTCCGTCATGAGCCTGGGCGTTATCAGCGGCCCTTTCTCTCTTCGTATCGCCTCCGCTGACGCCAAGCTCCCTGCCGGTTTTGGGGGAAACCAAGATTACGTTTTCCCAAGTCACCTTCGTGATAGGATCGGGCAGTTCCTGCAGCCAGCCGTTATTGCTGAAGCGGCCGTCGTCCACCTTGGCATCGCGCGCCAAGACCACTTCAAATCCATCGGTCTTGGCCGACTTGAATGCTGCCAACGCCCCGGCAACCTTTCCGGCATCCAGGCTCGCGGAAACCGGCTTCGCCGCGGAATCATCAAGGAAGCCTTGGAACAGGAACTTCTTCCACGCGTTCTCGTCGGCACCGGCCAAGCCCTTGAAGGTCTCGCGAACCTGCTCGTAAGCCGACGGTTTCTCAGCGCCCAGCAGTCGGCCGAGCACCTCGATCTCAGTCAGGCCGCCGAAGAGCGGCTCGATCAACGGCTGAATCGGCACCACCGAACCATCGCTGGTCCGGGCGTCGCCCCAAGATTCGAGGAAATGGGCAGCAGCCAAATGCCATGTGGCCTCCTTCGCGCGCAGCGCCGCGGTCTCGTCCTCGTAGGCACCCAACCGGACGATGGTCTTGGCATTCTTGGCCACGCTCGCGAACTCGGCATCGGCCGGAGCGTTGTAGGCAGGATTGCCACCCAGAATCACCAGCGTATCCACGCCACCCGCCTTGAGAGCGGCGGCCAAATCGAGAATCGTGCCGGTGTCGGCCAGTTGCTCTGCCTTGTGCAGTTCAACAGTCTTGCCAACCGCCCCGAGCGCGTCGTTCAGGGCCAGAGCGATCAACTGGACCGCGAGCGGTTGGGCATAACCCGCCAGCACGACCGCCTCGCCCTTCTTGGAGGCCAGGTCATTCGCGCATTCCTCAGCCCACTTAGCGGGGGCCGGCGAGCCCTGCGCGAGCGTCTTCAGGGCGTTGCCCAGTTCGCCGCCGGTGATGATGAAGCTCGCGATTTGCGCGGCCACTTTGACGACTTCGCTGGGCTTGACCCGCAACCGGTGATCGGCCTGACCGCCGGTCAGCGTCATCAGGGACTCGACGGTATACAGGCGGTTCATGTCGTCGCCCGGCTTGCGCCCCCGGGCAAAACCGCGGCCATAGCGGGCCGAATCCAGTTCCCCGCCGAGGAAATCAGCGTCCAGCGCCAAAATCCGTTTGGCGGCACCGAGCTTGTAGAACGGCTGGACATCGGCCGCGAAGGCGGTCGATGCCGCCACGCGGGCCACGGCGAAATCCACCGGCTCGTAGTTGAACCAGCGGGCCTTGGAAAGCTTGTCGGCCAACTGGGCCTGCAACCGCGCGCGGCTCGGCGAGCTGCTGCGTTCCGCGAGGACGGCCAGACCCTCACCGGCATTGCCGGCGAATTTCTTGGCCAAGGCCGCCAAGGCGTCCTGGACCGCCGCGATCTTCGCATCACTGCCGTTCAGGGTGTGACGGTGGGCGCGATCGGGGTCGTAGAGCCCCAGCACGGAAGCCTGAACCAGTGCATCGGTGCCCGAGGCGTCCGGATGCTTGTCGTTGGGCTCAATCTTGACCGGCCGGCCGTCGGTGGACTTGACCAGCACCGGCACCGCGGCGCCCCGGATCGGGAACGCGGTAGCGAAATGCTGCCAGCCACCATGCACGTAGTTTTCGGGCTGCTTGCCGAAGGGCAGGAATTTCTCCTCAGGACGGCGGCAACCGGCACCCACGCCGCCTAATCCGGCCAGCAGGAAGCTGGCGGACATGAGCTTCATCCAGTCGCGGCGGCTTTCGCCTTCCGGGGCCAGACTGGCACCGGCGGGAAACTCCTGCTCAATCCACTGCCGGACTTCCGGCTGTTCGTTGAGCTGGGCGAGCGAACGCCAGTATTTCGGGCCGGATTCCGGCTCGGGGCAAGGCGGTGGGATCGTCTTCATCAGCGTAGCAGGCCGGTAAAATCAGCGGTGGCAGGTGGAGCAGCTTTGGCCCGGCTGGACCTTCCAGTCATGGACCAGTTGTTTGCCGTCAACCTGGCCTTTCCAGTCGAGCTGGGTCACCAGATCCACGGGGCGGATCTTCTGATCGGGCGCACGGTGGCAATCGAGGCAGAAGGACATCGAAAGCGGCTTCGCGTGCTGCACTTCATCCATCTGGTTGATCTCCCCGTGGCAATGCACGCAGGAGATGCCGCGGTTCACGTGCACCGAATGGTTGAAATAGACGTAGTCCGGCACCTTGTGGATCTGCACCCAAGGGATGGGCTTGCCGGTGGCGAACGATTCCCGCACGAGGGCCAGCTTCGGGTCATCCTTCAGGATGAGGCTGTGGCAGTTCATGCAGGTGGAGGCCGCCGGGATGTTGGAGAACCAGGAGCCATCCACGTTGTTGTGGCAGTAACGGCAGTCGATCCCGAGCTGCTCGTTGTGGATCTTGTGCGAAAACGCCACCGGCTGCTTCGGCTGATATCCGACCCGCGTGTATTTCGGGGTCAGGTAATAGGTCACGCCGGCCATCGCCACCGTGCCGACCAACACGGCAAGGAGACCGAGTTTCGGAGCCAGCTGGTTGGCCCATTTGGGGAAAATTTGTGGCATCGGTCAGCAATGTTGCGGCGGCACCGCCCCGAAACCCGGGACCAGCCGCCGCACTTGGTTCGATTTCGTGCTCAATCCGGAAAGGACTCCTGACTGTCGGCAGGAAGCCTATGTCGCCTTAGCAGGACGCGCTCAAACGCAAACTCGCCCCAAACTGACGGTTTTCGGCCCCTTAATCCGGCCAATTAGCCACCAGCGGACCCCGTTTTGCTGCGGCGGAGTTCGGCGCGCGAACAGTTCGTGAAAAAAATCACAAGCTCGGCCGGTGGTGCAAGCCTTCGTTTTCAACGACGAAGAACCTGTCTCCGCAAATAGCCTGAAACAAGCAGTTTGCGAACTTTGAAGCCACCCATGAATGGGGCGATTCGCCTTGGAAGTGAGGGTCCGACTTCAGAACTCCACGGACGCCCCGGCGTAGAAGTTTCGCCCGTAGGCCGGATCGATGCCGTCGCTGCGAATCCGAGCGTAGTAGTCCTCGTTGAACACGTTGTTCAGCCCTGCCATCAGGCGAAACCGTTGTGGCACCACCACCCATTCCAACGTCAAATCCCACGTCATGTAGGCGGGAATCTGCCGGGTGGGGTTCTCGTCGTCGGTCGCGAAGTGATCGGCGACAAACGTCCCGAGGAAGGCGAGTTTCACCCGGTCGTGCCATTGGTAAATCAGGCCTGCCCGCAGCAGGTAATCAGGCGCATACTGGGGCTGCAATCCGGCCGAAGAACCGCCCCGGATTTCCGCGTCCAGCAAGGTCACGTTGGCATACAGATGGGCCGCTCCGAGAATGTCGCCGTGGTCGGTTTCCCGCCACTCGTCCAGCGCGCCGATCACGTCGAACTGAACCGCCGCATCCCAGCCCTGATTCACTGTCCGGCCCACGGACCGCAAGGAGGTGAGGCCGCCGGCGGTGACCGTGCCGCCAAACTTGTTGTCCAGGTCCACGAGGAAAAGGCTGGTGTCCCACGCCAGCCACGCCCGGGGATTGCCGCGGAATCCGATCTCATACGTCCAACTGGTCATCGGATCGAGGTCCTGGTCGAGCACCGCGCCCGGCGTCGGGATCAGGCTCTCGGTGAAGACGGTGGTGCGATAGCCTTGGGACACATTGCCGTAAACCTGCACCCGCGGCCGCACATCATAGGCGACCCCGAGGCCGAACAGCGGCTCCGTATCCAGCTTGGTCTTCGCCCGGGTTCCGGTGGGAGCCCCGGTGACGGGATCGAAGTTCTCCAACGACAAATCCTGCGCCACGTTTTCCAGCCGAAATCCCGGGGTGATCGCAAACCGGCCGAAGGTGAAGCGGTTCTCGGCGAACAGCGTGCCGTAATGCACCTCCCGTTGCATGTCGCGGAACAGCACGCCCGTGGTGGCATCCGCGGCTGCGCCACGGCGGTCGGTGCGCGGCGAGTCCACGTGATAATACTGCACCCCCGCGGTCAGGGTGTGCTGGCCGCGCCACGCTTCCCAGTCGTGGCGGACGCGCGGCTCAATCCCAAACGTGAAGAATTCCTGCCGCTCAATGTCATTCGAGGCCGCGGCGGCCCCGTTGGGCCGGATACCGAATCCACCACCCCGTTGCCGGCGGCTGTAGCGGTCGTAATACCCGCCCCAACTGCGCACACTCAGGGACGTATTATCGTCCGCGTTGAGCTGATACTCGACGGAGGGAACATACCGGCGCAGCGCAAACCGATCATGGAGCCGGGAAGCCTGATTGCGGTCGGCCTGGTAATTGGCGTCATTCAGGCCCGTGCCAAAGGAAAGGCCGCCGGGTTCACCGTGATTTTCCTCATACGCGTCCAACCCCAGCATCCAACGGGAATCCCGGTCCGCATCCAGCACCAGCTTGAAGTGCCCGCCATCCAGGCGGTAGTCGCTGTTGGCCGTGCGAAAGTTGTCGGACTGACGGTGATTGAAATACGCCAGGTAACCCAGGCGACCGACGGTGCCGTCCACGGCGTTGTAGGTCGAATAGAGCCCGTCGCTGCCAAACACATGCTGGGAACGGCCCGAGAATTCCCGGTCGCGCCGCGGCTGATGTGTCACGTAATTCAGCACGCCGGCCGGCTGCGGGCCATACATCAGCGCCCCGCCCCCGCGGACGAACTCAATCCGGTCCACCACATCCAGCGGCGGAGTGAAATACGCCTCGGGGTAACCAAACGGGTCCGCATGAATCGGAATTCCGTCCCGCAGGACCTGCAGGAACTGTGAACGGTGCGGCTCGCCGATGCCGCGGTAGCCAAGGCTGACCAACGGCGAGGTCTCCTCGGAAAACAACAGGCCCGGAGTGAGCGCGAGGGCCTGGCGGTAGTTGTTCGCCTGGACCTTGGGAAAGGCATCCAGATCGATCACCGTCGTCCGTTTGCCCGAGAAAATCCGCTCGCCGGTGACATCGGGCAAAAAGGGTTCCTGAACCAAGGCCTGGGACTCGCTCTCGCCCACCACCTCCATTTTCTCCAGCACCACCACATTGGTGGAGCTGTCCGCTCCCCACGCCGGAACCAAGCCGCCCATAACGGCTCCAGCCACTGCCACCGTCTGCGCTACGCCACACTTCATCCTCGTCATTTCGCCGAGAGCTTACGGAGGCGCCGCCGGAGGCGCTGCCGGTCGCTTGCGGAAAATTGTCGGCCGGTTGCGGCGGTCCGGCGCAATTCCCCGGAACCAATCACCCGTGCTCGCGCCCAGGGGATTTCACCCGGAAACCCCGCGCATTCCGTGCAATTCAAAACGCCGACGAACCGCGTTACACAAGTGGTCAGCCCGAGGCGGGACATCGGGCGGGGCTGTCACTATCCCATGTAAAGCCCTATGGAACCCACTTCACAGCGGATACCGATACCATCCCGCGTCCAATCTCATCGGCCGGTTTTAATACGTTGCACCTGTCCGTCTGCGCCATAAGGTCTGCCCCGCAATGAAACGTGATCCGTTAAAGCAATATGTTTCGCTCCGTGACTCCCTTCTGAAACGGAAGGCCGCCCTCGAAGCGGAACTGGCCAAGATCAATTCCGCCCTGGGCGAGGCCGCTCCGGCCAAGGCCGCTGCCGCCGCCAAAGCCGCCCCGGCCCGGTCGCGCAAACGCGCCCAGAACTCCGTGTCGCTGAAGTCAGCGGTCTCCGACGTGCTCAAGACCAAGCCCCTGACCCGTCCCGATATCCTGAAGGCGGTGGAAAAGGCCGGTTACACGTTCACGGCCAAGGATCCGCTGAATTCCCTCAACACCCTGCTGTATTCCAACAAGAAGGTGTTCAAGAACCTCGGCGACGGCACGTTCGCGCTCGCCTGAGGTTGATCCGACGGTCTTCGAGCCCGCCTTCATCGGCGGGCTTTGCCATTTAATTCCCGTCCGTTTTTCACCACTGCCAGTCCATGCTAGCCCGCCGAGTCATTCCCTGTCTTGACGTCCACGACGGCAAGGTCACCCGCGGTGTCCAGTTTGGGCGGGCCGAAAGCGGCGGCCTGCGCGAGGTCGGCGATCCCGTCGAACTCGCCGTCCGTTACAACGACCAGGGGGCGGACGAAATGGTGTTCTTCGACATCACCGCCAGCGCCCACGGGCGCCGGTCCATGGTGGAGGTCATCGAGCGTGCGGCCGACCGGTGCTTCATGCCGCTGACCGTCGGCGGCGGCATCCGCACCCGGGACGACATGAGCACCATGCTTCAGGCCGGCGCCGACAAGGTGAGCATCAATTCCAGCGCGCTCGCCAATCCCGGCCTGATCCGCGAAGGCGCGGAGAAGTTCGGTGCGCAGTGCATCGTGGTCTCCATCGATGCCAAGAAGGTCGCCCCGGACCGCTGGGAAGTTTTCGCTAAGGGAGGCCGCGAGGCCACCGGGCTCGAAGCGGTTGCCTGGGCCAAACGCGCAGTGGAACTGGGCGCGGGTGAAATCGTGCTCAACTCCATTGATGCCGACGGCACCAAGAAGGGCTTTGACCTCGTCATCACCGCCCGGGTCAGCGAGGCCGTGGGCGTGCCCGTGGTGGCCAGCGGCGGGGCGGGGACCTTGGAGCACATGGCCGAGGTTCTGCTTGCCGGCAAGGCCGACGCCGTGCTGGCCGCGAGCATCTTTCATTTCGGCGAATTCACTGTGGGCCAGGTGAAGGACTATCTCGCCGGTCAGCGCATTCCGGTTCGCCGGCTGGCCCGCTGACCCTCCGCCCATTCCCGTGACCGCCCTGCTCCAATCGAAGTGGTTCCCGTTCGTGGCGCTGTTCCTCAGCAACATCTTCATGACGTTTGCCTGGTATCGGCACCTCAAGTTCAAGGAACACCAGCCGCTGTGGCTCGCGATCCTGGCGAGCTGGGGACTGGCCTTTTTCGAATACTGCATCGCCGTGCCCGCCAATCGCTACGGCTTCGAGCGGTTCTCGCTCTACCAGCTCAAGATCGCTCAGGAAGTCATCACGCTGGCGGTCTTCATCGGCTTTGCGTTCCTCTACTTCCAGACCAAGCCGCAGTGGAACCACCTCGCCGCGTTCGCGTGCATCCTCGCCGCCGTGCTGTTCACTTTCCTGCCGACCAAGTAAGCTTCCGCGCCTGAAATGAAGTTCCTCGATCAGCTCAAGTTCAACGCCGACGGCCTCATCCCGGCGATCATCCAGCAGCAGTCCACCGGCCGGGTGCTCATGATGGCCTGGATGAACCGCGCCTCGCTGGAGAAGACCATTGAGACGCGCAAAACCTGGTTCTGGAGCCGCTCCCGCCAGAAGTTCTGGATGAAGGGCGAATCCAGCGGCCACGTGCAGGTGGTGAAGGACCTGTCGTTCGACTGCGACGGCGACACGGTGCTGATCCAGGTCGAACAGACCGGCGCCGCCTGCCACGAGGGTTACCAAAGCTGCTTCTTCCGCAGTCTCGACGGCGAGGGCTGGAAAGTCACCGAAGCCCAGTTGGAAACGCCGGAACAGATCTACGGGAAGAAAGCCTGAGGCGGTCCGACAGGTTCACCTCGTCGCGGCCTTTTCGACCAGCGCCGGGATCACCTCATTCCGCGCGTATTCCAGGTCGTGCGGAAAATCGATCTCGGTCCACGGCAGGCCCGTGATCTCCTCGAAGCCGACCAAGCCGGCTTTCACGACATCGCGGATCACCTCGTCGAGGGAATCGCGGCGGCTCAAGCCGGTCATGCGCTTGCGGGTGCCCTCCACAAGCGCCGGAATGTGTTCCGCGGCGAACTTGAAGAAGCCCACCGATTCGCCGATGCGGTCGGCCTCACCCTGCCACTGCTTCATGAACTCGACCGGCCAGCCGTCACGGATCGGCACCATGACCGGATCGTCGTCCACGGCGCGGTAGCTGAAGTCAATCAGCCCGGCGGAGGCGTAACGCGAGCGCACCAAGCGCCGCAGCAATTCGGGATCGTAGATCACATCGCCATCCATGATCAGCACCGATTCCCGCGATGGCTCCAGGACGCCCAGGGACGCGTGCATCGAAACCACACTGCCTTCGGTGAAGTCCGGGTTGTGCAGTTCGTAGAGGCGGAGGCCGTGCTTGGCGGAAAGTTCCGGCAGCACCGCCGCGATCTGTTCCCGCCGGTGGCCGGTCACGAGATACAGGTTCTCGACGCCCACTTCGGCCAACCGTTCCGCGTGCCAGTCGAGCAACGTGCGCCCGCCCACTTCGAGCAGGATCTTCGGACGTTCGGCAAAGGCCGGCCCGAGGCGCGTCGCCCGGCCGGCAGCGTAGATGATCGCGTTCACGGAGGCCGAGCCTAGCGGGGGACCGGGCCTTTGGCTACCGGGCGTCCGCACCAGCGGTGATCCGGCGCAGGTTCACATGGCCGAGGTAGAGGAACAGCCAGCCAATCCCGACAAACACGGCCTCGCGCGCCCGCCGCAGAACCGCGTAGGCCAGGCAAAACGGCTCCGGCAGCCCGGCCCAGCGGCCGGCCAGCAATAGGCCGCTCTCCTGCACGCCGAGCGCGCCCGGAATCCACATGCCCATCATCTTCGCCACCCCGGTGAGCGCCTCGACTGCGATGGCCTGCAACCCGTTGATCGGCTGCCCGAGCAGATGCGCGACGACGTAGATTTCGACGGAATCCAGCAGCCAGCCCCCCAGATAGGACAGCACGCTCGCCCCCATCCGGCCGCGGTGTTCGCGATAAAAGGTGCCGATGGTGCGGTCCGTTTCCAGCCAGCCGGCGCGGCGGCTACTCAGCCAAGCCTGCGCCACGCCGAACCGGTCCGCCACGCCCAGGAAACTCCGGAACACGCCCCGCCGCTGGAGCCAGAACAGCAGGACAACCGTGGCCGAGCCGCCGACCAGCACCACCGCCAGCGCGGGTTTCAGTCCCGGCTGCTCGGGCGCGATCAGCAGCAGGGCCAACGCCGCCAGCGCGATGAACCCGATCTGGGCCACGGTCTGTGCGGATTTCGACACGATGGCCGCGGACGTGGCCACGGGCGCCGGAACGCCCCGTTGCCCAAGCAGAAACACCTTCACGGCCTCGCCCCCGACGTAGGCGGAAGGCACGACGTTGTTCACCGCCTCGCCCGCCCAGCGGATGCGGAGAAGCGCGAGGAATCCCAGCGGCAGCCTCGCCGGCAGGGTCCAGCGCCAGCCGAGGCAGTCCACGACATAGACCACCCCGTAAGGCACGAGCACGAGCGGCGCAGCCCAGCCAAGTTGCCGCAGGGCGGCCGCGATCTCGGCCAAGCCCACACGCTGCACATACCAGCCGAACAGCGCCAGGCCGCCGCCGAAGAGCAGCAGTTTGAGGGCGAACTTCATTTCGCCGCCCCGGCCGGTTTGCCGGGAAAAAGCTGCAGGCCCAGCGCCAGCACCCAGAAGACGTGGCTGCCGATCGCCGCCATCCAGAGGAACCATTCGAGGTGCTGGGCGCAGGCGAGCGCCAACACGAGGACCGAAAAGTCCCGGCTCGTGGCCCCATCAATGAGCTTTTGCAGCCGGCGGTTGGGCTCGCCCTTCCGGGTCATGCCGCGCACCACCACCCCGAAGGCAATCAGGCCGCCCAGCACCGCGGATCCGCCCAGCGCCAGGAACGGCCCCTGCAAACCGCTGCGCCAAAGCCCCACGGCAATGCCGATGAAGACGGCCGCGTGCACCACCTGGTCACCAACCAGGTCCAGCCACTTGCCCAGGGGTGATTCCTTGAACACCGACCGGGCGACGTCGCCATCCACGCAGTCCACGATGGCGGACACCTGGAAAAGGACGCCGGCCAGCACGGACAAAGTGTGCTGGCCGAACCCAAAGAGCACGCCCGCGACCGTGCCGATCGCGATGGAGGCCAGCGAAACCTGGTTCGGGGTGATCGGGGTGCGGATGATCAGCTTCGACAGTGGCCGGCCCACCGGCCGGTTGAACCACTTGTCCACGAAGCCGTCGGACGAACTGGTCAGCGACGCCCACAGGGCCCGTTCCGCGACCGTTGCGTCTGCGGCGGACCGCACCGCCACAGCCACCCCGGTTGCGACCACGGTCGGAACACCGGCCAGGCTGTCGGCGACCGAGCCTTGCCAACGTTCGGCCACACCGGCCGGCAGCCGTTCACCGGCGGGAGTCACCAGGATTCCCCGGGCGGCGGCGACGGACTTGAGGTCACCGGCTTGCACCATTTGGTCGGTGCTGGCCAGCAACGTGGGCGCGGACAACGGGGGAATGCCCCGGACCACTTCGAATTGAACGCCCAGCACCCGCGCCCGTCTGGCCGCCGGCAATTCACCGGCGCACACCACGCAGATGGGTCCGCAGCCGGCGCGATGAACGGCCACCAGCAGGCGGTCGAGCAAGGTCAGCGCCGCCACCTGCAGCCCAGCAGTTGCGGGTTCGCATAGGAGCAGCACCGGCAAACGGCCGGATTCTGGAGAAGATGCGGGCATCTCGAAAAGCCCGGGCGTGATACGGGGCGCGCCGACGGCGGGCAAGCGCCGGAAGCTTGCCCAAGCGGGAGAAAGAGCCGGAATCCGGTTCAGGACACTGCCAAGATTGAGGTCCCGCGGGATTGGGGGTTTCCCCGCGCTCTGTTACGGTCCCGCCACGATGACACCCGAGACGTGTCCCAACTGCGGTGCGGACGTGCCGCCCCGGGCCAAGGCCTGCCCGGAATGCGGCGCCGACGAGGACACCGGCTGGAATGACCGAGCCGATGCCCAGCGTCTCGGCATCAGCGATCCGGACGACTTCGACCACGACCAGTGGGAACGGGAGGAGTTCGGCAACGCCGGCCAACCGCGACGCCTCGCCTGGTATTGGATTGTGGCCGCAATCCTTGTGCTGGCGGGGCTGCTCTGGTGGGCGATTCCCCGATGAAGGCCGGACTGAGCTGCTTCGGCTGGCTGGCGACGGCCATGGCCGTCTTTGCCGGCAGCACGGAACTGCTGCGGGATCCCGATTTCCGGAGGGGATTCCGGACCATTGCCCCCACGGCGGGCCAACGGCTCGTTTTGGGGCAGTTACCCGGTGAAGCTACCGCCGGCATGCCGGCGTGGGACCTGGACCAGTGGCACAGCCGCTTTCCGTTCACCAACCCGCCCGCCCTGATCACGGCCGGGCAAAGGGTCTTCACCAACGCCGCCAAATGGGTCGTGGTCAGCAACGGCTGTGTGACGCTTGGTGTGGATTCCCGGCCGGAATACGCCAATGCCTTCCGCCGGTTGCCGGCCGAACCGTGGGTGCATCTGCTGGCGGAACAGGCCATCACCAACTGTCCGAGTCTCGCGCAGTTGGCCGAGCTGCGGCTGCGGTTTGCCGCCCGTTTGGCCGACTCGAAAACTTTCAAGCCGCCCGGATACACGCCCGACCTGCACGCGGCGCAGTTCCAACTCGTGGTCACCGTGGGCAATACCCGGCGCGACTCCGGCGGCTACGGCGATTTCCTGTGGTTCGTCGTGCCCCTTTACGACGACCGGCACGCCCAGCCGCCCCGCTACGTGAACCGCGATTTCGCCGACCCGTCGGCCAAGCTGATCTTCAACCCCGGCACGGACGCCTTCACCACCAACCGCCTGCGCGACGGCGGCTGGGTGACGGTGGACCGGGACATCCGCCCCCTGTTGCTGGAAGCGCTGCAAGAAGCCTGGCGGCTGGGCTACCTCCAAGGCTCCCGGGACCCGGCCGACTACCGGCTGACCACCCTGAACCTGGGTTGGGAAGTTCCCGGACTGCACCGCGTGGCCTTGGCATTGGGCCAGCTAAGCGTGACCGCGGAAACGCCATGAATCCGACCAAAATCCTGTGGGGAACATCCAGTTGACCGACCCCTGACCAACTGTATTCTCCGCGCCACACAGTTACCTCCCTAGATGCGTCAATTCGTCTCCATCGCGGTCAATGCGTTCATGGAACTGGTCCGCCAGCCCATTTACCTGATCCTGATGACGGTCTCTGCCGGGTTCTCGGTGTTTCTGGCGGCGGTGCCCTACTTCGGCTTCGGCGATGATCCGAAGCTGGTGAAGGACATGACCCTCGCGACCATGCTGCTTTCGGGCCTCCTGACCGCCGTGCTGTGCGCCTCGGCCTCGGTCGCCCAGGAAATCCGCACGGGGACGGCGTTGACGGTGCTTTCGAAGCCCGTGAGCCGCGTTTCCTTCCTGCTGGCCAAGTTTGTCGGCCTCGCCGGCACGCTGACGCTGATCACCTACACCAATATGGTGGCGGCCCTCCTCGCCAGCCGCATGGCCTTCGACGCCTACGGCGAAACCGACACCCAGTCGCTGATGATCTACTTCGGGCTGGGCCTGCTGGCATTCGCCCTCGGCGGGTTCACGAACTTCTTCCTGCGCCGGACCTTCGCGTCCGACGCGGTTTGGGCGTTCGTGATCTGCACGACGTTGGCCCTGTTCATCGTGGTGAAGTTCACCCACCTCGAAAAGGCGTTCGACGGCGAGGCCAAGGTGGACTGGCGGCTCCTGCCGGCCGGCGTGCTGATCCTGTTCGCGCTGTTCGTGTTGGCGGCGCTGGCGCTGGCATGTTCGACCCGGTTGGACACGGTGCCGACGCTGGCGGTGTGTTCCGGGCTGTTCCTGCTCGGACTGATGGCCGACTACCTGTTCAAGGGAGCGGCCGATGCCGGCTCCTGGTGGGCCAAGGCCGCCTACGCCATCACGCCCAACTGGCAGCAATTCTGGCTCGCGGACGCCCTGGAGGACAAAAAGTCCATTCCCTGGAGCTATGTGGGCAAGGCGACCGCCTACGTCATCGCCTATGTGGGCGCGGCCCTGTCGGTCGCGCTGGCCCTTTTTGAGGACCGCGAGCTAAACTAGCCCTTCCGTTTCATCTCTTTCTGCATGGAAAAGAACCTTTCCAAGAGCGGCGCCACCAACTGGGTGGTCCTGCTGGTGGCCGGCGTCACGCTGGTCTGGCTGGCCGTCCAGGCCCGGCTCGTGACCGCTGCGGTCGGGTCCGCCCTCGTGCTCGTCGGCTTCCTGGTCTCGCTCGTGAGCTGGTTCCAGATGCGGCTGGAGGCCCGCGAAGAGGCCGAGCGGCTGGAGATCGAGGCCTTGGGCCGTTCCCGGAATGATTCCGCGCTGTTCTCCGAGTCCGCCGCCGAAACCTTTCCGGCCCGCCGGGCCCGGGAGCAGTTCGAGAAGTGGCTGGTCCCCGCCTTCACCTTCATCCTGTTCGTCCTGCAGGCGCTCGGCGTCTGGCACTTCTACGAAAAGCTGCGCGGTGAAGATGCCGCCGGAAGCGAGACCTTCACGCCGCTGGCGCTGGCGGTCGCGGCGGCGCTGGGCTTCGCCCTGTTCCTGTTTGGCCGTTATGCCGCCCGGTTGGCGCAGCTCGAAGCCTCCCGCCTGCTCCGCCCCAGCGCGTCGGCGGTGATGCTCGGCGCCCTCCTCGCCGGCGTGACTGCGGTGACCGCCGGGTTGGAATGGGCCGGATTTCCGAAGTGGGACGTCTATCTGGCGTGGGTTTTGACCGCTCTGCTGGCGCTGGTGGCGGCGGAAACCCTCTTCGCGCTGGTCTTCGAGATTTATCGGCCACGGACCAAGGGCCAGGCCCAGCGGGTGCTTTATGAAAGCCGCATCCTCGGCCTGCTCGGCCAGAGCGGCGGTCTGTTCAGCACCGCGGCCCAGGCGCTGGATTACCAGTTCGGTTTCAAGGTCAGCGACACTTGGTTCTACCACTACCTGGAACAGACGGTCTCCGGCCTCGCGCTGTTCTGGCTCGGAATCCTGTGGCTGTCGTCCTGCCTCGTGATCGTCGAACCGCAGGAACAGGGCCTGCACGAACGGTTCGGCCAGCCCACGGCCAATCCGGTGCTGGAGCCCGGGCTGCACTTCAAGCTGCCTTGGCCAATTGATGCCGCGCCCACCTTCAGGACGCGCGAACTGCAGAGCTTCACCGTCGGCGTCGTCGCCGATGAGAAGCTGGACGCGGAGCGGGTGCTGGTCTGGACCCGCGCCCATTACAAGGAGGAGACGCCGATGCTGGTCGCGAGCCGGGAACAGGAGACTGGCGGCGCCGGCGGCGAACAGGCCGTGCCGGTCAACTTCATCACCGCGAGCATCCCGGTGCAGTTCGTGGTGCGCGACGTCAAGGCGTGGGCCTACAACCAGGCCGAACCGGCCAAGCTGCTCGAACGCATCGCCACCCGCGAGGTGGTCCGGCACTTCGCCAGCGTGGACATGGACAAGGTCATGAGCTACGGGCGCCTCGAGGCGGCCACGGAACTCCAAAGCGCCATCCAAAAACAGGCCGACGCACTCAAGCTCGGTGCCGAGATCGTCTTCGTCGGGCTCCAGGACATCCATCCGCCGATGGGCACCAAGGAAAACCAAGTCGCCTCGGCCTACGAACAGGTCATCGGCGCCATCGCCCAGAAGGAAGCCAAGATCCTCGAAGCCGAAGGTTACCGGGCCGAAACGCTCCCGACCGCCGGCGCGAACGCCAGTCGGAAGCTCAACAACGCTCAGGCCCGCGCCGCGAAGCTCACCGGCGAAGCGGCCGGCCGTTCGGCCCAGTTTGCCAACCAGTTGGCGGCCTATCAGGCAGCCCCGAAGGTGTTCCTCCAGCGGACCTATCTCGACACCCTGACCAAGTCCCTGGCCCCGACCCGCAAGCTCGTGCTCGGGCCGACCAACACGACCGACGTCATCCAGTTCAACCTCGAAGACAAACTTCGGCAGGACATGACCGACCTCTACCTGGAGGACCCGGCCAAGAAGAAGTGACCGCCCGCAACGAACCGAACCCCAGAACCGTTTTCCAACCGTCCGAACCGTGAAAAAGACCCGCCTCTCCTTTGTCATCGGCGCGCTGCTGCTGGTGATCTTCCTCGCCGTGCTGTTCGCCTTCCAGGTCCGCAGCACCGAGGTCGCCGTGGTGACCACCTTCGGCAAATACTCAACCAGCCACACCGAGCCCGGCCTGAAGTTCCGCCTGCCCTGGCCCATCCAGAACATCTACCGGTTCGACAACCGCCTGCAGAACTTCGAGCGCAAGTTCGAGCAAACCACCACCCGCGACGCCAAGAACATCCTAGTGAGCCTGTTCGTCGGCTGGCGCATCAGCGATCCGAAGATCTTCCTCGAGCGCTTCAACGGCGATTCGCTCAAGGCCGAGCAGCAGCTCGAGGGCCTGGTCCGCAACGCCAAGAACGCGGTCATCGGCCGCTACAATTTCAGCGACTTCATCTCGCCTGACCCGAAGCAGGTGAAGTTCGAGCAGTTCGAGGCCGAGGTGCTGAAGGAGATCCAAGGCGCCGCCAAGGACACCTACGGCCTCCAGGTCGAGGTGGTCGGCATCAAGCAGCTCGGCCTGCCCGAAGCCATCACCGGCAAGGTCTTCGAACGCATGCGCTCGGAACGCGAACGCCTCGTGAAGCAGTTCACCGGCGAAGGCGAGGCCAAGGCCATCGAGATCCGCAGCGACGCGGACCGCCGGCGCGACGAGCTGCTGGCCAAGGCCGAGGCGGACGCCCTGCGCATCATCGGCGAGGCCGAGGCCCAGGCCTCCAAGGATTACGCCGTCTTCGAACAGAAGCCCGAACTCGCGGTCTTCCTGCTGCAGATCAAGGCGCTGAAGGAATCCCTCAAGGACCGCGCCACCGTGATTCTGGACCAGCGCACCACGCCGTTCAACCTGCTGACCGGCGACAAGCCGGCCGCCGGCACCACCAAGTGATCCGGCCATGAGCGACCAACCCAAGAAATCCGGCCAGCTCAAGCTGACCCCGACGCCGGTCACCGGCTCGGACGATGCCTCGAGCCAGGCGCTCAACGAGGCGTTGGGCAGCAGCTTCCTGCTCGTCCGCATCCTCGCCGTGCTGCTCATCAGCGCCTTCGTGGCGTCGTGTGTCTTCACCGTGAATCCCAACGAGGTGGCCGTGGTGCTCCGCTTCGGCAAGCCTCAGGGAACCGGGGCCGAGATGCTCAAGCGGCAGGGCCTGCACTGGGCCTTCCCCTACCCGATCGACGAGATCGTCCGGCTCCGCGTCGGCGAAACCAAGACCGTCCGGGCTTCCCAGGCGTGGTATGCGGTGAGCGCCGAGGAGGAGGCGACCGGCACACTGCCGCCGGGCAATCCGACAATTTCCCCGGCCGTCGAGGGCCACACGCTCACTTCGGACGGCAACATCCTGCATGTCCGGGCCACGATGAAGTATCGCATCGCCGACCCGGTGACCTACGCGTTCCGCTTCTCGAACTCGACCAACCTGCTGGTCAATGCGCTCAACAACGCGGTGTATCACGCCAGCGCGCGTTACACCGCCGAGGCCGCCCTTTACAAGGACGTCTCGGCCTTCAACGAAGCCGTCCGGCAGCGGATGGAGCAGTGGATCGTGAAGGAGAACCTCGGCATCACGCTCGACACCCTGGAGGTGGAGCGTTCCGCCCCGCTGTATGTGAAGAGCGCGTTCGACGCCGTGATCGCCGCCGAACAGGACCGCTCCAAGAAGATCAGCGAGGCCCAGGGCTACGCCGACGAGACCGTCCGCAAGGCCGCCGGCGAGGCGGCCGCCATCCGTTCCGGCGGCATGGTCGCGAGCAACCTGCTCGTGCAGGCCGTCTCGGCCGAGGCCAAGTTCTTCTCCGACCAATTGGTCTCCTACAACCGCGCGCCGGACCTGTTCCGCCAGCGCCTGCTGACCGCCGCCACGGCCGAAGTGCTGACCAACGCCACCGACAAGTTCTTCCTGCCGGAACGCGGCGACGCGAAGCCCCGCGAGATCCGCATCCAGTTGAACCGCGAGCCCCTCACCCCGAAAGCCCCCGGCGGACAGCCGACGCGCTAAGCCCACAACCACCCACGTCACTCCAGCGTCCCAGAGGCCATGCAAGTCACCTCGCTGCTTTCCCAGAATGAACATCCCGCCGGCTGCGACTGCGGCCACGACCACGGCGGACTGCAGCATTCGCACACCAACACCAAACTCACCCAGACGCTCCTCGGGCTCATCCTCGTGCTGAACGCCTTCGTGATCGAATGGCTGTTCCCCAACGGCAAGACCATCGCCGGTGTCAGCGCGATGCTCGGCGCGATCATCCTCGGCTATCCGATCATGAAGGTGGCCATCAAGGACCTCCGCCAGGGCTGGCTGAGCATCAACGAACTCGTCGCCCTCGGCGTGCTGGCGTCCGCCGCCACCGGCGACTTCAAGACCGCTGGCATCGTCGCCTTCTTCATGCTGCTCGGGGAGATCATCGAGACCCGCACCGCGGCCGGCGCCCGCGCCTCCATCGAGTCCCTGATCAAGCTCACGCCCACCAAGGCGCGCCGCCTGGTCGAGGGACGTGAGGAGGAAGTCCCCGCCAGTGACCTCAGGGTCGGCGACCTCATCCGCGTGCGGCCCGGTGACAACATCGCGGCCGACGGCGTGATCGTGTCCGGCCAGGGCTCGATCAATCAGGCGAACATCACCGGCGAGTCGCTCCCGGTGGACAAGTCGCCCGGCGAACAGGTCTTCGCCGGCACGATCAATCTCACCGGCGCCCTGGAGGTCAAAGTGACCAAGGCCGGCCAGAACACCACGCTCGGCCGGGTGCGCGAGCTCATCCTCGCCGCCGAGAAAACCAAGCTGCCCTTCATGCGGATCGTGGACCAATACATCGGCTACTACACGCCGCTGGTGCTGGTCATGGCGGCGCTCGTCTGGGCGTTCACCAAGGATCTGGACCGGGTCATCAGCGTGCTCATCGGCGCCTGCCCGTGCGCGTTCATCCTGGCGACCCCGACGGCGATGGTCGCCGCACTCTCCGCCGCCGCCCGCCTCGGCATCCTCGTGAAGAACATCGCCGACCTCGAGGCCGCGGCGCGCGTCACCGCCTTCGTCTTCGACAAGACCGGCACCCTGACCTCCGGCAAGCTCGTGGTCAGCCGGTTGAATCCGCTCGGCGAAATGGCCCCCGCGGAATTTCTCCGCCTCGTCGCCAGCGCGGAACGCTTCTCCAACCATCCCACCGCCAAGGCCCTCGCCCAGTTGGCAGAGGAGGCCGGCGTGCCCTACGCCGAAGTCGTTGACTTCAAGGAAGTCGCCGGCAAAGGCATCACCGCCTCCGTTGAAGGCGCGAAGATCCTCGTCGGCCGGGCCGCGTTCCTGCGGGATCAGGGCGTGCCCGGCGACCTGATGAAGCTGGTGGATCTCGACGAGACGGCCGGCTTCAGCCTGCTCTTCGCCGCGCGGGACGGCCAGTGCATCGGCTGGGTCGGGCTCCAAGACCAGGTCCGCAGCGAGGCCGCCCAATCGCTCCGGGAACTGCAGGAGGCCGGGATCCGCCGGGTGGCGATGGTGTCCGGCGACCGCAAGCCCGTGGCCGAACGCGTGGCCGCCGAGATCGGCGTGCCCGAAGTCGTCGCCGAGTGCCTGCCCCAGGACAAGGTCGAGTTCGTGAAGGCGGCCAAGGCCAAGGGCTATCGCGTGGCGGTGGTGGGTGACGGCGTGAACGACGCCCCGGCCCTCGCCGCCGGCGACATCAGCATCGCGATGGGCGCTGCCGGCTCGGAGGTGGCGATCCATTCCGCGACGATCGCGCTGATGAACAACGATCTCCGCCGCCTGCCGTTCCTCGTGAAGATCTCGCGGATGGCCCGCAGCGTGATCAACCAGAACTTCCTCTTTGGCGTGCTGTTCGTCGTCATCGTGCTGGCCGCCGGGGCGATGGGCTACGTTCACCCGATCGTGGCCGCCCTGCTCCACAACGCCGGCGCGCTGATCGTTGTGTTCAACAGCGCCCGGCTCGTCCGCCAGGGCGAGGAACTGGAACCGTTCCTGGCCAACGCCACCGCTCCGACGGAGGAAAACGCTCCGGGGGCGGCCCTGATCCCGCAGACTGTCTAACACCTGAACGTCATGTCAGCGTCTACCGACGAAGTGATCATCAAGGCCACGGGCCTCACCAAGGTCTTCAAGGACTTCTGGGGCCGGCCCAAGGCCCGCGCGGTGGACAACGTGGACTTCGAGGTGCGCCGCGGCGAGGTGTTCGGCCTGCTCGGGCCCAACGGCTCCGGCAAGTCCACCACGATCAAGATGATCCTCGGACTGCTGTATCCGACCAAGGGACACCTGACCGTCTTCGGCGCGTCGCCGCGCGACGTGAACACCAAGGCCCGCATCGGCTACCTGCCCGAGGAAAGTTACCTCTACCGTTACCTCAGTCCCGGCGAGACGCTCGACTTCTTCGGCAACCTGTTCGCCCTCGACAGCGGTGACCGGCACAAGCGCACCGAACAGCTCATCGAAATGGTCGGCCTCAACCAGGCCCGCACCCGCACGGTCGGTGAATTCTCCAAGGGCATGCAGCGCCGCATTGGTCTGGCCCAGGCGCTCATCAATGATCCCGACCTCGTCATCCTCGACGAACCCACCGCCGGCCTCGATCCCATTGGCTGCCGCGAGGTCAAAGACCTCATCCTGGCCCTCGCCAAGCGCGGCAAGACCGTCATCCTCAGCAGCCACCTGCTGTCCGATGTGGAGGATGTCTGCGATCGCGCCGTGATCTACTACGGCGGAAAGATCCAGGCACAGGGCACGCTTCAGGAACTGCTCTCCGAACGCGACCAGGTCCGCATCACGGCGCCGGCGCTCAGCCGCGATGCGATGGACAAGGTGCTGCAGATCATCCGGGCAGACACCGGCGCCGAAGTCCGCGTGGATCATCCCACGCAGAATCTCGAATCCTATTTCCTCGGGGTTGTGGAACGCGCCCGCGCCCAGGCGGAGACCAGCGGTGCGACCAGCGGCAACCAGGTCGCCGAATTCATCCGGGGTGGTGCCGAAGCCGGCACGTCCCAATCCGAACGGGTGCTGGAACGCCTCACCAAAGCTGCTGCCGCCTCGCCTTCGCCGACCGTGGAGGTGAAGGCTCCCGAACCTTCCGTGGACACCGCGAAACTCGACGCGCTGACCAAGCACGAGCCCGCAGCCGAGCCGGCCGTTCCGACCTCGGCCCTCGTGCCGGCCAAGCCGGCCGACCTGACCAAGGCGAACGAGAAGCTCTCCGGCCTGCTGGGCGGGAAAAAGTCCTGACCGTTGCTCCCCCTGCCATGATCCGCCGGTTTGAAATCTACGAGAACGCCGAACGCCAGCGCATCGCCGTGAAGTGCGGCTTTTCGTTCACGGCGTTCCTGCTCGACTGGATCTGGGCGTTCTGGCTGCGGCTCTGGCTGGAGGGTTCGGTGCTCCTGTTGGTGAATGCGCTGATTTCGTTCCTGATGGCGATCAACGGCGCCAACTGGGTGGCCTATGCCGTCGTTCAGCTCCTTCAGGGCATCGCAGTCGGTTTCGGCGCCCACAAGCTCCGCACCATGTCCGCGGAGCGCCGTGGCTACGCCTACCTCTGCACCGTGGAAGGCAGCAACGGAGCCAACGCCCTGGCCAAGCTCGCCGCTCTCGGGACCGTTCCGCCGGAATGGCGAAAGCGACAGGGCCTGTCCTTGCCGGATCTTGCCCCGAAGGGCCTGCAACCGCTGCTCGCCATCACCCGGATCACGCTCAAGGCCGCCGTCCGGTTCCGGCTGGTGCTGGTGCTGCTGGGATTGCTGATGACCGCCGTGGTCGTGCTGCCCGTCATCATCAAGCACGACGGTTCGGCGCAGGGCTTCACCCAGATCCTCATCACCTACACGCTCACCTCGATCACCGCCCTGCTGGGCCTCGCCACGCTCTGGCTGGCGTGCGGTTCGCTGGCCCGCGAGGTCGAGGATTTCTCGATGCAGCTCGTCTGCACAAAACCCATTCCCCGCTGGCAGATCTGGCTCGGCAAGTGGCTCGGCCTGATGACCCTGAACGCGGTGATGCTCGCCGTGTCCGGCGTCACGGTCTTCGCCCTGCTGCACTGGAAGGCGTCCGGTCTGAGCGAGGCCCAGCAGAAGGTCCTCCAGGAGGAAATCTTCGTGGCCCGGGCCGGCGCGAAGGAACCCGTGCCGGACCTGGAGCCGCAGGTCGAACAACTCTTCCAGCAGCGTATCCGCGAGACCGCCGTGGACGGCATGGACCGCGAGTTCGTCCGCAAGCAGATCCGGGAACAGCTCAAGGCCGCCAACCAGTTCGTGCCGCCGGGCAAGGGTCGCCGGTGGGAAGTGCCGCTCGGGCCGGATGCCGCGACGCGTCTCAAGGGCCAGACCCTGCACCTGCGCGTGAAGTTCATCTGCCCCGACTACACCAGCGAGGGCACGACCTTCCCCTTCATGTGGGAAGTCGGCCCGCCCGAGGGCAAACGGCGGCAGATGATCGAGAACAGCTTCTCGGCGGAGTCCTTCGCCACGTTTCCCATCGCACCCGACCAGCTTGCGGCAAACGGCATCCTCACTGTGGACGGTTTCAACGTGTCCGACAAACCGGTGCTGTTTCCGATCGAGGACGGCTTCGAGGTGCTCTACCGCGAAGGCGGCTTCGGACTCAATTTCGCCCGGGGCGTCGGGATCATCTTCTGCTGGCTGGGGCTGCTCGCGGCCATCGGCCTCTTCGCCGCCGCCAAGCTCCAGTTCACCGTCGCCGCGTTCGTGTCCATGAGCATCCTGTTTGTCGGCCTTTCCAGCGGCACGCTCGGCCAGGTGGTGGAACAGGGCGGCATCATGGGCATCGATCACGAAACCGGGCTGGTCGGCCAGAAGACCCTGATCAACGACGTCGCGGTGAAGGTTTACGGCACGCTCAAGCAGGCCCTCGACCTGGTCACCGGCTACAATCCCGTGGATGCGCTCAGCACCGGCCGGAGCATCACGTGGACCCAGCTCGCGACCGCGTTCCTGCTCGTCGTGGTGCTCACCGGCGGCACCTTCGCCGGACTGGGCATGTGGATCTTCACCCGCCGGGAACTGGCGGCCCCGCAATGAACGGACGCAAACTCATCTACGCGCTGGTGCTGGTCGTGTCGCTCGTCGCGAGCGGCTTCCTCCAGAACCACCTGACCCGCGACCGCGAGACGCTTGGGCTCACCCGCACGGCGGTGATCAGCAACGCCCCGCCGGTGCTGGCCTTCACCACCGTTGCGCTCGGCGGTTTCCGCGGCCTGATCGCCAATGCGCTGTGGATCCGCACCTCGCAGCTCCAGGAGGACGGCAAATACTTCGAGGCGGTGCAGCTCGCGGACTGGATCACCACGTTGCAGCCGCACTTCACGCAGGTGTGGCTCTACCAGGCGTGGAACATGGCCTACAACATCTCGGTCAAGTTCCCGAATCCCGAGGACCGCTGGCTGTGGGTTCAGCGCGGACTCGAACTGCTTCGGGACCGTGGCCTCGCTTACAATCCCAACCAGGCGCTCATGTATCGCGAGCTCGCCTGGTTTTATCAGCACAAGATGGGCGCCAACCTCGACGACGCCCATTGGATCTACAAAACCGAATGGGCCAAGATGATGAACGACGTCATCCCCGGCGGCCGGCCCAACTACGACGAGTTGCTGAAACCCACGACTCCCGAGGCCAAGACGCGGGTCGAGCAACTCATCCAGCGTTACAAGCTCGATCCCGCGATGATGAAGCGGGTGGATGAGACCTACGGCCCCCTCGAATGGCGTCTTCCCGAAACCCACGCCATCTACTGGGGCATGGTTGGCGTCGAGAATTCCCCCGCCCAGGACAAGATGCCGCTGCGCCGGGCCATCTTTCAGCCGATGCTGACGGCCTTTCACCGCGGCAAGGTGGTCACCAACCGCTTCGCCCAGCGCATCGAGGTCGTCCCCAATCTGCTGATGGTCACCAACGCCTCCCGCGCCTATGAGGACGCGATCAAGGCCGAGCCCGAACAGGCGGAACACATCGCCCGCGCCCACCGCAACTTCATCAAGGACGCAGTCTATTTCCTCTACGCCAACAACAAGACCAAGGAGGCCGAATACTGGTTCCGGCGGGTGCAGGAACTTTACGGCTTCGGCCCGCAGGTCGGTCTCACCAACCGCACGATGGAAGAATATGCCCTCACCCGCGTGCAGGAGGACATCAACGAGACCTCGCGCGACCGCCAGACCGCCATCCTCCAGGGCATGATTTCCCAGGCCTTCTACAACTACGCCGTCGGTGAAGACGATCACGCGCAGGGCCTGGAGCGCATGGCGGAGCGCATCCACGCGAACTACGCCGCCCGCACGGACCACAAGGCCAGCATCAAGCGCGTGGAACTGCCCCCGCTCAGCGAACTCAAGCGCAACGTCCTGCTGGAAATGCTCCGCCCCGAACCCGAGGTCAGCGCCGAGTTCCAGGCCGCCCTGCGGGCGCGCCTCGGCCTCCCCGCCGACTTCGGCATGCCTGCGACCAACGCGGCGCCCGCAGCACCGTCCAAACCATAGGCCGTCCGGGATCGGAGCGGAAGGAGTGAGCGTTCGTTGTCCGGAAACGCTGCTCAGCCGGAACGCCGCATTCAGGGCGCGGATGGTCTTCTTCCGTTAGGAGCGCCTCCCATGACCAGAGTCCATCAGGAGGTGCCTAGGCGTTCCCACCAAATGGCTGGCCGACCGTCCTGATTGCAAAGGGGGCTGAATTCCGGAGTGGACTCGCGGACACCCTCCGGAGCGTCATGACCGCCGGGCCAGTATGATCGCTTTGCCCAAGGAAGCCGGCCAAACTCGAGGACTTGGGGAACCTCGTTTTCCAGGTCGCACTCATTCGCCGACTCGGCGGAACATCGGAATTCGAGTTCAGCCAGTCGGCGAGTCAGAAATACGCTCGAACCAATCCCAGAACTCATCGGTATCGTCCCAAGTGTGCGGTGCTCCATCCGCTTGGCGGAGCCATAAAACCCGCGGTTCCTCGGCGGCTCCCGGGACGACGGTTCATCTTTCCCCCACTGGGTGGAACTTTCCGGTCAGCCTACCGTTGTGGTCTCGGATGGCCAATTCGCGGCGCAACCTTACAGGTTCACCGGCGCGGGCACCGCACCGATAGGTTGTGACCGGGAACTCGCGAGCTTCCAGTTGGGTTTTGACTTGGCCATAGCAGGCATTGCGTCTCATTGGACAACTGTCTGTTTCGGAATCCTGGCACCCCATTCTACTTCACCAACTACCCCGTCAGCAGTTCAGAAAGTAACCGGCTGCGAGACTGCAACCGACGACCAAACTCCCAACGCCAACCCAAACCCGACTCCGGCTTTTGGCGGCAGCCTGTTCCGGGGTTAGCCAGCCGCGCTGAAGATCCTGAAGGATGGCGGCATCGTAGCTCTTTCGGGCGGTCAGGAAAACCAGCCCGCTCAGCACGAACATGATCCCTACGAATAAATCCGCGCTCTTTGGCATGCGTCCTTTATCGGCAGTCTCGTTTCACATAGTGGTCACTCCCACCCGATCTGCCGTCCCGCATTCTGTTTCTCCAGCCACGCCATGAGCGGGGTGCCTAGTCACTGTTGGGCCACGTCAAGATTGCGCTGCGAGGCTCAAAACCCTCCAACACTCCCGTGGTCTCCGGAGATTCGCAGGTTACGTAGACCCAGGATTCGTGCGAATCCGCAATTCGCCTTCGATCAACTTTGATTCCTGAGTAGCCGGGAACTTTGCCGAGAATCCCGTCTACGAAGTCGGCGGTTTCCAAGTCGATGCCATGGTCGCAAGCACCACGCCATTTGTGGCCCGTGAAAAATCTCTCAAGCTCAGCCGTTTGACCGTGGATATCGAACAAGGGAACAAAAACGCCCTCCACGCGATCTTGGATGCACGAATAGCCGCCGGTTTGCTGCTGATAGATCACTCCACTGGGGTGCGGGATTATCATCCCGATGGTTTCCAGCGCGTAGAGCAGAATGGTTGGTTGGCTACTCATTGTTCCCACCCGATCTGCCGTCCCGCATTCTGCTGTTCCAGCCACGCCATCAGCGGGGCGAAGTAGTCGCGCATGGCGCGGGTGCTCAGGTCTTCGCCGGTGGTTTCCTTGAGCAGCGTGCGCCAGTCGCGGGTGCCGCCGTGTTCCAGCATCTTCCGCAGGAACGCGCCGACTTCCTTGTTCCCGGCGTAATTGCAGTTCTGGGGCGGCTGTTTGAGGATGTTCTTGGCGATGTAGTCGTTGAACTGGAACTTCAGCACCGTGGCTATGGCGTAGCTGTAGTAGTAGCAGGGGTTGTCATTGATGTGCGTCTTGGTCGCCGCGTCGCAGAATTCCTCGCCGCGCGAACCCGCGCCGCCGGGCGGCTCGACGCCCTGGAACTTCGCGACATGGTCCCACCAGCGGCGGTTCCACTCGGAGGTCGGCAGGCCCTGCGAATACACGTCAGCTTCCCAGTGCGTCATCGTGCCGCTGGCCCAGAAGAGGAACGGCACGGAATGCAGCAGCGCGTTGTCGAGCAGGATGGCCGTGGGATCGGCCTGGAAATCGGCCGGCAGGATGTTCATCGCCCTGAGGTAGGGAATCTGGCCGGAGGCGAGCCCGATGAGTTCGCCGACGCCCTCGTGGAAGGCCGGGTTGGCACCGGTGCGCAGGAGCGGAGGCACCTCGGGCCGGGTGTAGGCGATGAAGTAGTAGGCGTGCCCGAGCTCATGGTGCGCGGTGTTGAACCACCATTGGTTCGGCTCGACGCTCATGAGCGAGCGGATGTCGTTCTCCAGGTCCACGTGCCAGCAGGAGGCGTGGGAATTCTTCAGGCGGTTTTCGCCGGGCTTTGCCGGGAACAGGTCGGACTTGGTCCAGAAGCTCGCGGGCAGGTTCGGGAAGCCGATGCCGACCCAGAACTGCTCCGCGGTCTTGGTCACCCACGCCGGGTCGCGTTTCTCGAAGTTGGGGTCGAGATTGGCCGCGTCCACGAGGCCGCCCCATTCCTGCGCCCAGCGGTTGTTAAGCCAGTGCGCCGGGATGCGCTTCGGCACGGGCTGGTTGAACTTCTTCGCCAGCTCGTGTTTCGCCCAGGTGTGGAGCTGGAGGTAGAGCGGGCGCAGCTCGCGGAGGAACTCGTCGTTCAGCTTCACCATCTCGACGGCGCTCATGCCGTAGCCGGCCGTCTGCAGCGCGAAGTAATCGGCGTGGCCCAGCTCGCGGGCGCAGCCGTTGCGCAGGCCGACGAGGTTCACGAGCCCGGGCTTGAGCGCGGGGCCGGTGAGCTTCGAGGCCTCCCACGCGGCGCGACGCGCGGCGAGGTCGGTGGACTTGCTGAGGATGCGGTCAAGGTCGTTGGCGACGACGTTGGAACCGCCCAGCTTGAACTGGAAGCCGTTGAGTGTGGAATTCTGCGCGGTCTCGGCGGCGATGCGTCTGCTGACGAGTTCCGGATTCGTCATCGGCCCCTCGGCGGCGTTGAGCAGCGCCTTCTCCAGCTGGCGGACCTGCAACTCGGTGAGTTCGCCGCGTTGCGCGAGCAGCTCCTTCGCCTCGCGGATGATGGCGGGGTTGCCATTGAACGCCGCGCGGGCCTTGCCGGCGACTTCGGCCGCCGCGTCGTGCTCGGGCTTCACGTCGGTGGCGGCCTTCCACTGGGCTTCCTGCTCGATGCGGGAGAGCGCCTGGTAGCCGGAATTGACAAGGCCGAGGAAGCGGTCGGCGCGTTCCTGCGCGGACGTGGCGGCGAGAAGAACCGTCGGGGCCAGCAGCGCAAGCAGCGCCGCGGAGCGGAGATTCAGCATGGGGCGACGCTACCGCCGGGAACGGGTGGGGCAAGCGGGACGATGGCGGCCCGGAATCAGCCGTCGGGACACCCGGCAAACCGTTGCCGCGGCGCGACAGCTCCCGCTTTGTTTTGGCACGACGGCTTGGTAGCGTCACCGCCCTCGTGACCTTGCAGGAAGAAATCCAGCGCCGGCGGACGTTTGCGATCATCTCGCATCCCGATGCCGGCAAGACGACGCTCACCGAAAAGCTGCTGCTCTACGGCGGCGCAGTGCAGCTCGCCGGTTCCGTCACCGCGCGCAAGAACCAGCGCGCCACCACGTCCGACTGGATGGAGCTGGAAAAGAAGCGCGGCATCTCGATCAGCTCGACGGTCCTGCAGTTCGAGTATTCCGGCTACCGCGTAAACCTGCTCGACACGCCCGGCCACAAGGACTTCTCCGAGGACACCTACCGCGTGCTCACCGCCGTGGACGCCGTGATCATGGTCATCGACGCCGGCAAGGGCGTGGAGAACCAGACGCGCAAGCTGTTCGAGGTCTGCGCACGCCGCGGCGTGCCGATCTTCACCTTCATGAACAAGCTCGACCGGCCCGCCCGCGACCCGATCACGCTGATGGACGAGCTGGAGGCTGTGCTCGGCATCAAGTCGTGCGCCATGAACTGGCCGCTCGGGCACGGCGCGGACTTCCGGGGCGTGTATGACCGCGCGGAGAAGAAGGTCCACCTCTTCGAGCGCGTGGTCGGCGGCAAATACCGCGCGGCGGTCAACGTGACCGGCCTCGAAGATCCTCTCGTGCAGGAGAAGCTCGACGCCGACACCTACCGGGTCGTGCGGGAACAGATCGAGATGATCGAGCTGGCCGGTGCCGAGTTCGACCACGGGCAGGTGCTGGCCGGCAAGCTGACGCCGGTCTTCTTCGGTTCCGGCGTGAACAACTTCGGCGTGCAACTGCTGCTCGACAGCTTCCTGCGCTACTCCGCCCCGCCGCGCGGCCGCTCGGTGCCGGTGCTGAACTGACAAAGACACTCGCCGGACCCTGCCGGGGCGCCATGCTCGGGCCGTGAATCTGCGCCGGCTGATATTTCTGGTCGTGATGGGTTTGGTCTGGGGCAGCCTTGCCCGGGCCGCCACCAATGCGCCCACCGCGGACCTCGCCGTCGCCGCCCGGGTCAATGGCCTGGAGTTCACCGAGCCCGAGCTGGAGCAGCTGTCGAAAAGCGTGGAGCAGCGGCGCGAAACGTGGGCCGTGCTGCGCGGGCGCCCCTTTCCAAACTCACTGCCGCCGGCGTGGGCGTTCGATCCGCGCCCGCCGGGTTTCCGGTTCCCCGTCGCGCAGGATGACTTCCGGTGGTCGCCGCCGGCGGGAACACAGCGCCCGCAGAATCCGGCCGATCTGCCCTTTCTGCCGGTGACCGAACTGGCCGCGTTGCTGCGTTCGCGGCAGGTCACGTCGGAAGAGCTCACCGTGCTTTCGCTGGACCGTCTCCGCCGTTTCGGACCGGCCCTCCATTGCGTGGTCAATCTCACCGAGGAACGCGCCCTGCTGGCCGCGCGCGCGGCCGACCGGGAACTCGCCGCCGGCCGTTGGCGCGGTCCGCTGCACGGAATTCCCTACGGCGCGAAGGATCTGCTCGCCACCCGCGGCACGCCGACCACCTGGGGCGCGACGCCCTTCACCAACCAGGTGTTCGACGCCGACGCGGCGGTGATCCGCAAGCTGGATCAGGCCGGCGCGGTGCTGGTGGCGAAGCTCAGCCTCGGCGAACTGGCGATGGGCGACGTGTGGTTTGGCGGGCGGACCCGCAATCCGTGGCAGCCGGAGAAGGGCTCCAGCGGTTCCTCGGCCGGTTCGGCGGCGGCGGTCGCCGCGGGTTTGGTCCCCTTCGCGCTGGGTTCGGAAACGCTGGGCTCCATTGTTTCGCCCGCGACCGTCTGCGGGGTCACGGGCTTGCGGCCGACCTTTGGCCGCGTGAGTCGCGCCGGCGCGATGACGCTCTGCTGGTCGCTCGACAAGCTGGGGCCGCTGGCCCGCTCCGCCGAGGATTGCGCGCTGGTGCTGGAAGCAATCCGGGGTGCCGACCCTGACGACCGATCCACGGTGGCGGCACCCTTCGCCTACGCCGCCGGACGCGCGCTGCGGACGCTGCGGATCGGGGTTCTCGAGGACGACTTCACCCGCCCTCACGGCAACTTCACCAACAACCAGGCCGCCCTGCTCGCACTGCGGAACCTGGGCGCCGAGTTGAAGCCAGTAAAGTTGCCTGACCTGCCGGCGGGACCGCTTTGGAGCATCTTGGAAGTGGAGAGCGCGGCGGCGTTCGACGAACTCACCCGCTCCAACCACGACGACGCCCTGGTGCAGCAGGGGCCGGGCAACTGGCCCAATCTGTTCCGCAGCGCCCGCTTCATCCCGGCGGTCGAATTTGTCCAGGCGACCCGGCTGCGGACGGAGCTGATGACCGCGATGGACGCCCTGTTCCGCGACCTGGACGTGCTCGTCACGCCGGCGTGGGACGGCAACACGCTGCTGTTCTCGAACATGACCGGCCATCCGTGCGTCGTCGTGCCGAACGGCGACAAGGCCGGAGGCGCTCCGGCCAGCATTTGCTTCCTCGGGAAGCTGTTTGGCGAGGGCGCAGCGCTCGAGACCGCGTCGGCTTACCAGCGCGCCACTGCGTGGCACCGCCAGCGGCCGGACCTGTCGAAGCTGACGGCGAAGTAGCCCGGAACAGCGCCGGGCACCAAAGGCCAACGATGCGCGGAAGCAGCCTCCTCGCATCCGCCCGTTGGAACCGGCCCAAAGCCAATTCACCCCGGCTCCGGATCGGTTGACCCCGCTTTCGCTGCGGCGGTGCTCGTTAACTGATACGCACACGTATCAGTTGGCTTATGAAACTGAACCCCAGCCATCCGCGCCCTCGGATTTCCCGTTTCACCTCCCCGGCCTTCACGCTCGTCGAGTTGCTCGTGGTGCTCGCCATCATCGTGATTCTCGCCGGGATGCTCCTGCCCGGACTCGCCAAGGCGCGTCAGAAGGCCCAGGGCGCCGAGTGCATGAACCATCAGCGGCAGCTTCAGCTCGGCTGGACGATGTATGCCGACGATTACGCCGGTGTGCTGGTGCCGAACTGGGGCAATGCCGACGCCGGCAAGGACGCGGACTGCCCCTCGTGGGTGGCCGGCTGGATGGATTACACGTCGAGCACCCACAACACGAACGTGAATTACCTCGTGCAGCCCGGGGCAGGCGACCGACCGACCGGGGCGCTGCTCGGGCCTTATGTCCGGGAACCGAAGCTCTACCGCTGCCCGGCCGACCGTTCGTGGGTGGAGATCAACGGCCGGCGGACCGCCCGGGTGCGCAGCGTCAGCATGAACCTCTACACCGGCGCCAACTGGATGGGACCGCTCGCCGTGCAAGGCCTGGAAGCCGGCTACTTCATCTACCGGAAACTGGACGACTTCCGGACGTTGGCTCCCTCGCGGGCCTGGGTGCTCGTGGATGAACACGAGGACAGCATCAATGGCGGCGGATTCGTCGTGGACGTGATCCGGCGGGGCGACGCGGCGCAGGTCTGGGATGTGCCCGCGAGCTACCATCACCTCGCGGCCGGTTTCAGTTTCGCCGATGGCCACGCGGAGATTCATCGCTGGCGCGATGCCCGCACCCCGCGGCCGGTCCGACGCGAAACGGTCACCTCCCGGACACCGGCGCCCAACAGCGTGGACATTGCGTGGCTGCAGGACGCAACGACAGCCAAGGAAGTTCCGAAATGAGCGGACCGGACGCCGACCCACGGACGCCGAAAATCACTTCAGCGCCGCGATCCTCGGCCAGAGCGGTTTCAGGTCCTCGTCGTTGCGGGCCATCTCCTTGAGATTCCTGAGGTCGCCGAGCGCCACCGCGATGGCGAACCACCGCCAGGCTTCGTCAAGCTGGTCCTGCTGCGCCCGGTAACAGGCGAGGTTGTAGGGAATCACCACTTCCTCGGGGAACTTTTCAAAGGCGGGGCGCAGCAGGTCGTAGGCCTCCTCGATGCTGCCGCCGGGACGTCGGCGGGCCGCGAAGGCGCGATGAATCCAGCCGCCCGGACGTTCCGGATGCAGCGAGACTTCGAGTTCCGCCACCGCGAAGGCATCGTTCCACTGGTTGGATTCGCCGAGGACCGCGTATTGCACATCGAGCACTGCGGGATGAGCCCGGGCGGATTCCGGCAACGCGTCCAGCTCCTTCTGGGCGTCCGCCAGCAGACCCAAGCCGAGCCAGCCAAGGGCGGCGTCGAGGGTCTGCCGTTCGAAACGGGACAAGGGATGCATCCGGGAAAGTCCGAGGACCGCGCCCGGTGTAACGTGGCCACCGCCGGCCGCGCAACCCGCAAGCCAAGCGGTGCCGGCTCATACCACTTGCGGGTGATCTCCGGTGGATCGCGATTTCGAGCTGTGGGCGGCTTGCCCTGCAACCCGCCCACGAATCTCCTAGAATCCAGGCGCAGTCGCCGGGATCAGCCCTCGGCCGAAGCGTCGTGGCCTTCGAGGATGCGTCCCAGCACCCGGATGCCGAGGGTAGCCTCGGCCACCAGCACCGCCGAGGCGGCCAGCGCCGCCAGCGGAATCCCCAGCAACGGACCGACAAGCCAGTGTCCCAGGAAGAACCCGCCGGCACCGAGCAGGGCGGCCGGAATCCACGCGACGACCGTCGTGAGCAGTTGCAGCAGGCCCATCAGCAGACGTTGGCCGACGATTTCAAAGCCCGCGGCGTGCGCATCGCGGCCCGAAGTGGTCTTCATCCAAGCCGGGAAAAGAAGCGTGGCCGCGGACGGGACAAAGGCGTTCACGAGATTCAGCGGCAGAAACACCGCGAAGGCGCAGACCACGGCCATCGCAATCAGGGCCGGGGAAACGTCCATCGCCGGCGTCAGCGGCCGGTAACACAGCGCGGCGGCCAGCAGGGCGAGCCCCTGAAAGGTGCCGACCACCGCGGTGCCGCCCAGCAATTGACCCAGCACAACCTGCCACGCGGGCAGCGGATATCCCTTGAGCACGTCCAGATCGTTGAGGTCGCGACGGAACGGCATGCTCGCGACGGCGCCGCCGATCAACAGTAGTGGCAGCAGGGAGATCTGCGCCACGGAGGCGGCCGACATGGCCAGCCATTCCGGCACGAACGGCAACCGCAGCAGGCCTGCGCCCACGACGACGCCGGCGACCATGAGCTTCAACCGGCGGGCGGTAAACCGCGCCCGGATCAGGTGTTTCCACACCAACGCGAGCGGGGCGAAGCCCAGCGGCGACAGGGGAAACGGCGCCGGCGTGACCTTGGCGACCTGCCGGTGTTCGCCGAGCTTGCCGGCCTTCGCCGCCTGCTGCAGTTCCGCGCGTCGTTTGGCGGCGTCGAGCGAAGCCTCCTCGAAGGCGACGTCACTGCGTTCAATCCACCAATAATGCAGCCCGATCAGGGCCAGCACCGGCGGCACCGACCGCAGAAAGTCCAGCACGTCGGCGGCAAACCACGGCCGCACCAGCCAGCGAAACGGGGCGAGCAGCCACGGACCGGGACCGGAGTTCAGCGCCAAGTGGAGCCAATCGTTGAAGTCACGCGCCAGCAAAGTTGGATCCGTCTCCCCACCCAACTGCGGCGGCGGCAGGCTGCGCAGCCACAGGACGATGGTGGCCACGACTCCGCCCGCCAGCACCAGGGCGAGCCCGCGCCGCCGCCACGACGACAGCCCCGCTTCCGTGAGGCGCTGGATCGTGAAGGAGGCGCCCAAGGTGTGCAGCCCCATCACCGTCAGGATCAGCCACCAGCTCAACATGTGGATCACCGCATGGCCGTCGCGGGCGAAGCGGCCCGTGAAGAGGGTGAGAAACATGGCGGAAATCAGCGTGCCGACCTGGGTGCGGAGCAGCCGGAAGCGCACCAGCATCTTCCGCGTGAGCGGCGCCGGCAGGAGCACGTTCAGCTCCGCCTCGCTGAGCCGCAGGGACGCCCGGTCACCGCTGAAGATCCACGCCCCCACAAAGAGCACGAACACGATCACTGCCGCCACGGCCTCGAACGTCTGCAGGGCTTCCACGGGCATGTCCGGCACCCGCCCGGCCCGCCGCCAACCGCCGAACACGCTCCGGCCGATCCAAAAATACATGTAGCCCAGCCCGACGATGGCTCCGATGAGATACTTTGGCTGTCGCAGGCGACGCAGGCGGACCTTGAGCGCATTCAGCAGCGAGCGCGACTGCAGGAACGCCAATGCGCGGATGAGGGCGAGCGTCCGGTTCATGGGCCGGCGATCGGGGGCGGCGCCACCGGAGGCGTGTCCGCCGTGGCGATGCGGATGAAGACGTCCTCCAGGTTCGCGTCGCCCTCCTGGGCGAACTGCGCGTGGATGTCCGCCACGGTGCCGTAGGCCGCCTTCACGCCGCGCTTCACGATGAGCACATGGCTGCACAGCTCTTCCAGCAGGTGGAGCAAGTGCGAGCTGATCACGATGGCGGCGCCCTCGCGGCCGAGGCGGCGGATGGTGTCCTTCATGCGCCGGATCGCGAGCGGGTCGAGGCCGGTCAACGGCTCGTCGAAGAGGATCGCCTTGGGCGAATGCAGCAGGCCGCACGCGATCTGCACCTTCTGCTTCATGCCGCGCGAAAGTTCGGCGGGCAGTTGGTCGGCCTTATCCGTCAGCTCCAGTTCCGCGAGCAGCCCCGGAATGCGCGCCGGCGCGTCGGCCACCTGATAGAGTCGCGCGGTGAATTCCAAGTGCTGGCGCACGGTGAGGTAGTCGAAGAGCCGCGGCTCGTCGGAGAAAAAGGCGAGCTCCTGTTTGGCGGCCACGGGATCGCGCGCAAGGTCATGGCCGGCGAGGCGGATGGTGCCCTGCGTGGCCGGGATGATGCCCGCCAGACATCGCAGCGTGGTGGTTTTGCCGGCGCCGTTGGGGCCGACCAGCCCCAACAGCTCGCCCGGCCGCACAGTGAACGAAAGGCCGGTCACCGCGGCGAAGTCGCCGTAGAGTTTGGACAGGTTCTCGACCTCGATCATGGGCAGGTGGAGCGTTCGGCGACGGGCGGCTCCGTGGAAAGCCGAAAAGCGTCCGGAGCTGGCACGCGAGCGCATCGTCTCTCCGTGGTTAACGAGCCGAGGCTTGGGCCGCCGCCGCGGTGTTCCCAAAGTGCTGCCGGCATCTTGCCGGCAGACTCCGTGAAACGACGCGGACTGTCTCCGCTGGATAACCGGTGCGGGCTTCAGCTCTGGCCGCAGGCCACTGCACCCCGAGTGGGCTTGCGCCCAGAGCCACCGGCCCGATCCGACCGCCGGATTCAGGTTCGTAACCGTCCGGTGCCGCTGCTGCCGGCAAGATGCCGGCAGCACTTTGTCCCAGGCCAGCCCGCACGACGTTTCGGTCCGCTTCGGGGCAAACTGCTCCGGTTCACCCACGGTGAACAGGGGCGGCCGCTTGAACGCCGAAAACCGGGATAGACAAAAGAACGGAGTCGGTGCGTCCCTGTCCAAGACCTCATGTCTTCCGCCGAGCTGGAACGCCTCTACGACGCGCACGCCGATGCGCTCTTCGCGTTTCTGCTCAACCTGACCCGGGTCGAGGCCGAGGCGCGCGACGCCCTGCAGGAGCTGTTCTGCCGGCTGGCCGCCAAGGCCGATCCGCTCGCCGGCGTGCGCGACGAACGCGGCTTTCTTCTCCGGCTCGCGCACAACCAGGCGATTGACCTCCTGCGCCGGCGCGACTCCCGGAACCGCACCCACGACGCGCTGGCGGCCGCCACGACGGACCTGTTCGCGCGGACCGCGGATCCCGATGAGGCGGCTTTCCGGCGCGAACTGGCCGAAGCGCTCGGCGAACTGCCCGCGGACCAACGCGCCGTGGTCCACCTGAAGCTCTGGGAAGGCCTCACTTTCGAGCGCATCGCCGAACTGCTCGACGTGCCCCTCAACACCGCCGCCAGCCGTTACCGCTACGGCCTAGACAAAATGCGCTCCCGCCTGCGTCCCCTTTACGACGAGATTCGCTGAACCGAAGGCTCCGCCATGAATGCCCGCGAACCCATCCCGCCCGATGACAATGCCCGCGCCGAACTGGCCGCGCTGCTGGCCCGCCGCCCGCTGCGGCCGGCGCCGGCGGAGCTGCGGATCTCCGTGTTGCGGGCCGCTGCCAACGTAGGGCAGGCGACCAGCGTGCCCACGGCTCGTCCCTCTTGGTGGGAGCTGCTGCTCGCTCGTTTTCCCGTCACCACCGGAGCCCTGGCGGCCTGCGGGCTGGTCGTGTGGTGTGGCGCCGCGGCGGATCGCTGGATGAACGGCCCCCCGGCCACGGCGGCGGTCAGCGTTTCCGCGGAACAGGTCGCCGCCGCGCGCGCCGAGCGTGCGGAGCTGTTCCAGCTTGCGGGCATGGACGAAGGCCGCCGCGCGGTCCAGCCCCGGCCGCGCCAGCCCGATCCGGTCACTTCGCCGAACCGCCCTCGGGGCGACCGCCGGCGCGACCACGGCGAAGGCTTCGGCCGGATTGATTCCGGCCCCGCGATTCTGTCCGCCTGAACTGCCTTTCCATCACCTGCACCTGCTCCCATGACTCCGACTGCCTTTTACTGCTGGCTCTACGAGCAACCGCTTTTCTGGACGTGCCTGGAACGCTGGCAACCGCGCCCAGACGAAAACTTTCCGCTGCGAATTGCCGCAATCGGTCCGGCCGTCGGGCTGATTCCAGCCGTGGCGGCGGCAGTGACCCTCCGGGGTCTGGGCCAGCCGAACTTCATGTTCCTCGTCTGGGGGGCGCTCATCCTGTTCGCGAGCGGCGCCGTGTTTCATACCGCCTTCGCGGTGCTTGCCTGGAACCAGCGCGCCGCCCGGCTCCGCGCCGGCAAGCTCCCGGCCAGCATCACGCCGCCCGCCCTGTGGCTGCGCTGGACCCTCGGACCAGTCTATCTGCTGCTGATCACGTTGGTGACACCGGTGGCGGTGCTGACCGGGATCGAAAATTTCCACGGCGCCTGGACTTGGCGACAGACACGCGCCGAGCTGGTAGCAAAAGGAGAACGGCTTACCTTCGATGAACTGCTGCCGACGCCGGTGCCGGCGGATCAGAACTTCGCGTCGCTACCCCTCTTCGCGAACCTGTTCGATTACACGCATCCAAAACGCGGCGCGGTGATCTGGCAGGACACCAACGCCCAAAAACGTCTCTGGGTGCTGAATCTGCCGGACAACCATCTGCCCAATCGCAAATCCGGCGGGGGTCCCATTGCCTTGGCGGACTGGGCAGTCGCATTCCGCACCAGCGTGTCGAACCGGGCCGCCAAGCCGCCCAAGCCGAATTCTGACGAAGCGTGGCAGCCCGCCTACGTCGCAGCCCCATCCAATGCTACACCAGGGCGCGTTGTGCTCACGGCCCTCAGCGTGGCCGATCCGGCGATACGTGAAATCTGCGAGTTCAGCGAGCGGCCCCACGCCCGTTTTCCTGTCCACTGGGACGAAAGCTTCAACGCTCTGTTGCCCCATCTGGCCGCCGGCAAAGGCCTCAGCCGACACCTCGCCCTGCGGGTGGAAGCCCGGTTGGCCGAGGGCGACGTGGCGGGCGCATTCGCCGACCAACTGTGCGGCCTGCGGGTGGCCGGAATCTTCCGGGAAGAGCCGCTCCTGATATCGCAATTGGTCCGCATCGCCCAGGGAGCAATCGTCGCCAGCTCGCTCTGGCCGGGCATCCGGCAACACCAGTGGACGGACGCGCAGTTGGCGGAATTCCAGCGGCGACTGGACCGGCCTTCATTCCTCCGCGACATGGCCTGGGCCCTGGAGGGCGAAAGGGCCGGGGCCATCGTGATGCTCGACGACATGGCGCGACAGGGCGTGTTCGGGAACCTTGAGCAGATCGAAGCCCTGGGCGGAACCGATGCGTCCGGCCCCCAAATGACCGCAGTGGTGTTTCCGCGCGGCTGGATCCGCCAGAACGAAGTCCGGATTGCCCAGTTTCATCAGCAGCTCATCGAAACCGGGCGCAGACTCGCCACCAACTCCCCGCCGGAAGGCTGGAGCGGCAGCCTCAAACATCTGGACAAAGGCCCGCTGTCCGCCGCCCTCGAAGCCCCCACACCCTACAACCTGCTCTACCGGATGCTCGTGCCGGCGCTGAGCAGGGCCTTCTCCAAGGCGATGCGCGCGGACCAGACCGCCGTGATGGCCGCCACCGCCTGTGCCCTGGAGCGGCATTGGAAGAAGCACGGCGCCTACCCGGAATCCCTCGCGGCCTTGGTGCCGGAGTTTGTGCCGGAAGCGCCCCGCGACCTCATGGATGGCCAGCCGCTGCGCTACCGGCGCACGGAGACGGGCCTCTTCCAGCTCTGGTCCGTGGGCCTCGACGGCACCGACAACGGCGGCGTCGCCAAGGTCAAGGACGCCGGCGCCGACGAACTCGGCCAGGACTGGGTCTGGCCGAACTGACCCAACCGGACTCCGCCTCCTCACGTCGGCGGCAACGGCGGATTACGCCCGGAGCTTCACCAGCAGGTCCTTGCTCTCGACCGTTTCGCCGAGGGCGCAGTGCAGTTCGGCCACCACGCCGTCCGCGGGGGCGGTGACGGTGGTCTGCATCTTCATGGCCTCCATCATCAGGAGTTTGTCGCCCTTGGTAACCTTCTGGCCGACGGTGACGGAGATGCTTGCGATGAGGCCCGGGATCGGCGCGCCGACCTGGAGTGGGTCGGCGAGGTCGGCCTTGGGCCGGGTCTTGGTCTGCGGCGCGACCTTCTTGTCAGTGATGTGGGTCTCGCGCGTCATGCCGTTCAGCTCGAACGTCACGGTGCGGCGGCCGTCCTTGTCGGGTTCACCCACGTTCACGAGGCGGATGACCAGCGTCTTGCCGGCCTCAATCTCGACGCTGATTTCCTCGCCGCGGCGCAGGCCGTAGTAGAATGCCGGCGTCGGCAGCACGCTCACGTCGCTGTATTCGCGCAGGTGTTTCGCGAAATCGGCGAAGACCTGCGGATACATCAGGTGGCTGAACACGTCGTCGTCGCCGGCCTCACGCTTCAGCTTGTCCGACAGTTCGCAGCGGAGCTTGTCGAGGTTCACCGGTTCGGCGCGGTTGCCGACCTTGCCGGCCTTGAACGCGGCCTGGGCCTCCTTGAAGCGCTTCTCGCCGAGCACGACACGCTGGACCGCTTCCGGGAAACCGCCATCGGGCCAGCCGAGCCCGCCGCTGAGCATGTCGAGCACGCTCTCGGGGAACGGCGTGGCGCCGGCCTCGAGGTTCACGACGTCGGCGGGCTTGATGCCCTTGCTGAAGAGGAAGAGCGCCATGTCGCCGACGACCTTGCTGGACGGCGTGACCTTCACGATGTCGCCGAAGAGTTCGTTCACTTCGGCGTAGGTGCGGGCGATCTCGGGCCAGCGATGGGACACGCCCATGCTGGCGGCCTGTTCCTTGAGGTTGGTGTATTGGCCGCCGGGCATCTCGTGCAGATAGACCTCCGCGGAACCGGTCTTCGGCGCGGTGTCGAACGGCGCGTAGAACTCGCGGACCTTCTCCCAGTAGTCGGAGAACTCGTTCAGGGCCTCGAGGTCCAGCTTGGTGTCGCGCGGCGTGTGCTGGAGCGCGGCGACGACGGAATTGAGGTTCGGCTGCGACGTGCTGCCGCTCATGCTGGCGAGCGCGAGGTCCACGACGTCCACGCCGGCGTCGCTGGCTCGGAGCACGCTGCCGGCGTTGATGCCGCTGGTGTCGTGCGTATGGAAGTGGACCGGAATGCCGACCTCGTCCTTGAGCGCCTTGACGAGCTTCTGCGCGGCGTAGGGACGGCAGAGGCCGGCCATGTCCTTGATCGCGAGGAAGTGCGCGCCCATGCGCTCGAGCTCCTTCGCGAGCTTCACGTAATACTTCAGCGAGAACTTGTCGCGACGCTCGTCGAGGATGTCGCCGGTGTAGCAGAGCGTGCCCTCGCAGATCGCGTGGGTGTCCTGCACGGCCTCCATCGCGACGCGGAGGTTCGGCAGGTAGTTCAGCGAGTCGAAGATGCGGAAGATGTCCATGCCCGACGCGGCGGCGTGCTTCACGAAGCCGGCGACGACGTTGTCGGGATAGTTCGAGTAGCCGACGGCGTTCGAGCCGCGGAAGAGCATCTGGAAGCAAATGTTCGGGATCTTCGCGCGAAGCTGGCGGAGGCGTTCCCACGGATCCTCGCTGAGGAAGCGCATCGCCGTGTCGAAGGTCGCGCCGCCCCACATCTCCAGCGAAAAGAGGCCGGTCTTGGCGTCGCCGACGCGGTGGGCCAGGGCGTCGGCGCACGCCAGCATGTCGTAGCTGCGGACACGCGTGGCCATGAGCGATTGGTGCGCGTCGCGGAAGGTGGTGTCGGTGATCAGCAGGCGCTTCTGCTTCAGCGTCCACTCGGCGAACTTCTTCGGGCCGAGTTCGAGCAGCAGGTTACGGGTGCCCGGTAGTAGCTCAGGCTGCCAGCCTGAGGCGGTAGTGCGGGCTGCCAGCCCGCTGGCGGCGGTCTTGGCCTCGGAATGCTTTCCGTCCGGGCTGGCAGCCCGGACTACGGTGTCGGGCAGGCTGCCCGACCTACTGGGCTTCGGCACCACGGGCGCGTCGAACGGCTTGGCCGGCTTCCAGCCCTTGGAATGCGGGTTGCCGTTGACGATGACGTTGCCGAGGAAGTTGAGCAGCTTGGTCGCGCGGTCCTTGCGGGTCTTGAAGGCGAACAGTTCGGGTGTCGTGTCGATCAGCGTCGTGGTGGCCTGGCCGCTCTGGAACTGCCCGTGCCGGATGACGTTTTCCAGGAACGGGATGTTCGTCTTCACGCCGCGGATCCGGAACTCGCGCAGCGCGCGGTCCATGCGATCCATGGCGATCTCGTAGGTCTGGCCCGAGGCGATGACCTTCACGAGCATCGAATCGTAGAAGGGCGTGATGACCGCGCCCGAGTAGCCCATCGCGCCGTCGAGGCGGACGCCGAAGCCGCCCGGCGAGCGGTAGGCGAGGATCTTGCCGTAGTCCGGCGTGAACTTGTTCTCCGGATCCTCCGTCGTGACGCGGCACTGGATGGCGTAGCCGTTGCGCGGAATCTGGTTCTGCACCGGCATCCCGACCTCCTTGGAATGCAGCGCGTGACCCTGCGCGATCAGGATCTGGGCGCGCACGAGGTCGAGGCCCGTGATCACCTCGGTGACCGTGTGCTCGACCTGGATGCGCGGGTTCATCTCGATGAAGAACCACTCGTGAGCATCGAGGTCGTAGAGGAACTCCACCGTGCCGGCATTGTCGTAACGGATCTCGCGGGCGAGCCGGGCCGCGGCGTCGCAGAGTTCCTTGATGACGTGTTCCGGCAGGCCAAACGACGGCGCCACCTCAACGACCTTCTGGTGGCGGCGCTGCACGGAGCAGTCGCGCTCGTGCAGGTGGATCACGTTGCCGTGCTGGTCGCCGAGAATCTGCACCTCGATGTGCTTCGCGCGGGGAATGTAGCGTTCGAGGAACACCGCGCCGTTGCCGAAGGCGCGCGCGGCCTCGCCCTGCGCCTCGTCGAGCAGGCCGGAGAGTTCGCTCTCCTTCTTCACCACGCGCATGCCGCGGCCGCCCCCGCCGAAGGCGGCCTTGATGATGAGCGGGAAGCCGATGCTTTTGGCCGCCTTCAGCGCCGCGTCACGGTCGGCGATGGCATCCTCGGTGCCAGGCAACGTGGGCACGCCAATGCGTTGGGCAACCGCGCGGGCCGCGGTCTTGTCGCCCATCATGTCCAGAATCTCGGGCCGCGGGCCGACGAAGGTGATGCCGGCACGGGCGCAGGCGCGGGCGAACTCGGGGTTCTCGCTGAGGAAGCCGTAGCCGGGATGGATCGCGTCCACGCCCTTCTCCTTCGCCGTCGCGACGATGCTCTCGATGTCGAGGTAGGCGGCCACGGGGCCTTTACCCTGGCCGATGAGGTAGGATTCGTCGGCCTTGAAGCGGTGGATGCAGAAGCGGTCCTCCTGCGCGAAGATGGCGACGGTGCGGAGCCCGAGTTCGGTGCCCGCGCGGAAGATGCGGACGGCGATCTCGGAACGGTTGGCCGCCATGAGCTTTTTGAACTCACGGCGGACGGGCGCTTCGGGGACGGCAGCGGCGGACTTGCGGGACGACATAACGGCGGGCGGAGTGTTACGAGTGGAACCTCGGTTGGGGAAGGGAAAGTAGGACCACCGGGAAACGACCGGACCGTTCGGACTCAGGTCCGACCGTTCAGGCGGAACGAACCAGCATTCCCTTCGGTCCTGGAGGCGGGCTCAAGACCCGCGGCCGCAGCATACTTTCCTATTGCCCAATCCGGGCCGTCTCGGTGTATTCTCCCGCCTGTTGTCCTCGTTGGGGGGGGCCAAAGTCAGGGAGTCACAAATGAAATCAACCAAAGCATTAATTCCATTCATTGCCGCAGCGCTGTCGGTGGGAACGACCGCACTGGGTCAGATCAACTACGTTTCACGATCGAGCGAAGTTTACGCTTGGGCCGATATCGGCGAGTCGGACTTCGATTCCGACAGCGTCACCTCGGACAACTTCCTCCCGTTTAATGAGGCAGCCTCCGCTACGGCCGGGAACGCGCAAGCGATTCCGTTTTCGTATGCCGAAGGGACTGCCTATCAGCTATCAAGCCTGTCCAACGGAGGTTTCTCGTATTACGGAAACCTGCAGACTTCGGCTCAGGAGTTTGGTTTTTCGGAGGCGACCACATACTTCTCGGTGACGTTCAGCGTGGACTCCGAAGTGGCGTTTTCACTGTCTGGCGGCAGTGCCTTCGGCGGTGGACCTCAGTTGCAGGGGCGAATTGCCCGGATGGACTTGGAGAACCCCTACGGAATCAGTCTGACCGGCGGGGAGTTCGACCTGTTCTGGGGCATGGGTGAACCTGTGGACGTGGTGGGGACCCTTGTTCCCGGCGTGGATTACACCCTCATCGCTGATCTTGGGATCGTTACCTCCGCTTTCCCCCTGCGATCCCAAGTCGGAGGCATTTCTCCAGCCCGGGCTATTTTTGGGGCATCTGACAGCTTGGAAAGCAGCCTGACATTGTCGCTGACGAGCCCGGTTCCCGAGGCGGGCACTTCCGCCGCAGTGGCGGGTCTGGCCGGTCTGGCCCTCTGGCAATGGCGTCGGCGTCGGGCCTGAAGATCTTCAGAAGTCTTCGTGCAAACGCCCACCAGACCGGTGGGCGTTTTCCATTTCCGGACTCCGAACGGACCGGGCGACTACTCGACGATTTTCGGCACCACAAACAGTCCGCCGGCCTTGGCCGGGGCATTGCGCAGGGCCTCGTCGTGCGGCAGCGAGCCCGTCACTTCGTCGGGGCGGACCACGTTGACGAGCGGAAAGGCGTGGGCGGTCGGCTCGACCCCGCTGACATCCACTTCTTTCAGCTTGGCCACGTAGCCCAGGATGTTGCCCAACTGGTCGCCCAGCTTCTGCTCCTCCTCGGGCGTCAATTCGATGCGCGCTAGCTTGGCCACGTAATGGATGTCGAAGTCGGACATGGCGGACAGGGTTCGGAATCGGACGCCGGCCGGCAAGGCAACTTCTACGGCCGCGCCGGCTGGCCGGCGTCGCGGATCAGTTCGCGGATCGCCGAATGAAGCTGGAAGGCGGTGTCGGGGCCGACCGAATTCACCTCGCCGTAGGGCGCCTTGCCGCCATGCAGGGTGTGCGGCGGAGCCACATCCCACTGCGATTTCGGCACGATGTAGCCGATCTCGTCGTTCGCCAGGCCGAACAGGAACTTCACCTTGCCCGGCATCAGCTCGCGGAGGGGCGGGATCTCCAGCGGCTCGATGTCGAAGTCGCCGCCAGGCGCCCGGATCACGCCGCCGTTGACGAGCTCGGGGTAAATCTCGCCCGGGATGCACGCAATGCTGGCTTCGCCCACCGTGAGAAAAGCCACCTCGGTCCGCAGGAATCCGAACCGGCTGTGTCCCCGCTCAAACAGCCCAAGCATGGCCGCGGCGAAGAAACCCTGGTTGGCGAGCGGCAGTTCCAGCGTGTGCGCCCGCACGCCGAGCGGGACCATTGTGGATGCGGGCGCATTCGACGCGGCGACGCGTTCCAGCAGCAGCTTCGCGAGGCTGTTTCCCAGGGCCCGAGTCTTGTCGTGGGAAGGCTCGCCGAAGTCCGTGCCCAAAAACGGATCCCGCACCGTCACGCTGGGGTGCGTCGTCATGAGCCCGCCGACGCAGCCGTTGACGAACACGTGGGTTCCGCCCAGGCCCTTGAGCCGGGTCTGGCCGTCGTAGGCGATGCCCCGTTCCAAGGCGTCGCGGATCACGCCGCAGAAGTCCGCGGTCAGTTCGCGGTTCTTCGACCAGGGCGTCTCCGGGTGATTGCCCCAGCCGACGATGGAGCCGAGGAACGCGCCGGTGTCGGGCTGCGTGAACAGCATGAGCCGCAGATCGGCGTCAAAGACCTGGGGTTCGCGGGTATCCTTCACCAGGCCGGCGGGATTCACCGCGATTTCGTGCAACGCGACCTTGGCCGGCTGCAACGAACCTGCGGCCGCGGTCAGCGCCTTGGCCGCCGCGGCGATGACCTTCGCGCGATACTCGGGATTCACGCCGGAGCGGGGAAGTTCCTCCAGCTTGCCCACGCCGGGAATCGGGATGGCCACCGGCAGCTTCCACGTCGGTCCCCACAGACCCATCAGATCGGGCGTGGAGTGGTTGTGGGTCGCACACACGATGACGTAGTCGAACTTCGCCGCGGCCGGCACCGCCCGCCGCACCGCCACCACGTCATCGTGGAAGAAGCCGATCGAATCGAGCACCACCAGTCCGATCCGCGTGTGGCCGTCGTCGAGCGCGGTGGCCACCGCGAACAGCGGGTCATGCACGCCGGAAGCGGCGTGGTCATTCTGGAATCCGGCAACCCACACCGGCGGATGTCCGGCGCCCACCGGCGGCGTGATGTCCTCGCGGCCAAAGCCGACCCGGAACGGTTTCGGATCGGCGGCCGACTTCCGCGCATCCACGGCCACAGACAACGAATAACCGCCGGTGCGGTCACGGAACACCCACGCCGCCCGGCCGAACACGAACACGGCCAGCGCGAGGACGAGCACGAGCAAGCCATACACGGCCTGACACAGGAAACGGACGACGGGCGATTTCATGGACGTGCCGGTGATGGAACCGGGTTTTGCCGGGGCGGCCAAGCCCGCGGGTGTGGCCGCTTCAGAGCAGCCGGGCGAAGTTCGCGGCCATCCAGCCGATGAGGGCCGCCACGCCCAGTCCCGCGAGGAGCGCCAGCAGCAGGGTCGCCCACCAGCTCAGCGGAATGCGCAGGGGCACGCCCGTGCCCGCTTCCTTGTGCCGGTAGAGGCGCCGGGCGATGAGGGTCGCGGCGAGCGCGACGCCGAGGATCGCCGGCACGGACAGGCGGCCGTTGAGGCGGTTCCAGATCGCCTCCTCGGCGTAGAATCCCAACCGCAGGGTGGACAGCGCGCCGAGCGCCGCCCAGAGCCACGCGGTGAATGCCACCGTCCGGTTGGTCGCCAGCGCCGCCACAGCGAACCCGAGCGCGAACACCGCGAACGGCGCCGCGAACACGAGGCCGTAGAGCATCTCCGGCTGTCGCACCTCGATCGTGGCCAGCCCGGTGTCGAGGAACACCCGGAAGAGCACGTCGGAGAAGTTCTGGTCGAGCGCGAGCACGTCCATGACGGTCAGGGCCAGCAGCCAGCTTGCGCCGACCACAAACCGCGCCGTGAACCGCTGCGTGCGCGTGGGCGGGAAGGCGAAGGAAAACTCCTCGCAGCCGTGGATGACGTCCGCCCCGCCGAACGCCGGCCCGGCGACGAGGGCAAACACGAAGCCCACGACCAGGACCCAGAGCGGATGCGCCACCAACGGCAGCAGCCACACGACCGCCAGCCAGCCGAGCAGGAAACAGAGCAGCAATCGGCTGTGCAGGAACCATTCGCTCCACACCAGCGCCCGCCAGAGCCGCCAGGACCGGTTGCCCGTGGGTTCCGGAAGGTCGGCCGCTTCCGGCACCAGCCGCAGCGCGGGCGGGGAGGACGCCGGCGGCATCAGGGATTGCCCTTTCGTTGGGGCGGCACGGAATCCACGTAGAATTCCCACGGATAATCGGTGCCGGGCGCCGGTTGGACCGCCGTGGTGGTCACTTCACTGCCGCCACCGGGCAGGCCGGAGGAGCGGAAGATCCGCCGCGAAACCACCGCGCCGTCGCGTTGGGCGCGATAGGTCTGGCCTTCCCACGAGAGATACGGCTTCGCACCCGCGGTCAGCGCCGTCGGCGTCACCCGCACGCCGTGAAGCTGGCAGACCGCGAGACCGGCCTCCTTGCCGGCCTCGGTCAGCCGTTGCCACGCCTGCTTTCGCCAGCCGAGAGCGTGCAGGTAGGAGAAGGAAACCGTCTCCACGGACTCCGTCAGTTCCGACTGCCACGAGCCGGTTTCCGGATCGGCCAGGGGACCGCGCTCCACTTCCCACGGTTCCTGCGACGCGTTGGCGACATTGCCCCAGGCGGCATTGGTGGAGCCCGGATTTCGTCTGGCCGGATCGGTGGGACAGATCAGCAGGCGGGCTTCGGCCAACCAGCGTCCCTGCTGGCTCAGGCGCGTGACCGACCGCGGTCGTTTGCCCGTTTCCCGCGTGTAAACCTCGCTGGCGGCGATCAGTTGCCGGAGGTTGTCGGAGCACACCGTCTGCTGTGTCCGGAGTTTGGCGCCGGCCACCGCCGAGGCGACCAGGGTCGCCAGCACCGCCACCAGCGCGAGGATCGTGAGCAGCTCGACCAACGTGAAACCCCGCCGGTCACGGGGACCGCGGGGCTGGGCACCGGCACTATTGTCGGGAGCGTTCACGCGCATCAAGGCACGAGCGGGACGTGCCACACGCCCCACGCGCCGCGCGGCAACCATAATCCGTCCCCGGTTCGGGCGTCACCGTGTTCCAGCGAGGACCAAAGCGAGCACGGCCGGTCGCCCCAGCCCGCCAACGCCGGAGCGGCATCCGCGGGCAGACTGAGGAAGAGGTAGCGGTCGGCCGCCTGGGCGACGAGGACCTCGGCGAATTCGTGGAACAGGGCTACGGCCGTCCCGGTGGGCAGCGAGGATTCCCGCAGGAATTCGCCGCCACCTCCCAGTCGCCACGTTTCCAACACCGGTCCGCCTTCGGCAGCCGAGTTCGGCTGGCCGATGAGCACGCGGCCGTCGGGCCGGACGGCAAGGGGCGTAACCCGGCCCGCCGCTCCGAGCGTGTGCCGCGTGATGAGGCTCGCGCTCACGCCGTCGTAGCCCAGCACCGAGAGCACAGCCGGCTCAGCCGCCTGGTCGCCGCTGGCCCAGGTGCCGGACTGGCGGGTGTAAAGCAATTGGCCGCCGTGGGAGACCCCGACGAGTTCCGCCGGCAAGGTCACCGGCAGACGGTCCACCGGCTGCGTCGGGTCCGCGAAATCGATCACGCGCAGCGCATAGGTGCTTTGCCACCAGACCGGCGAACCCGGAAAGAATCCGATGGTGGCACCCGGTTGGGCGACCGATTCGGCACGGCGTTCACTGACGAAAATCTTTCCGTCGGCCAGGTAGGCGTCCGAATACTCGGTCCAGCCGTTGAGCTGCCCCGGACCGTTGGTGTCGGTCAGCCGCAGCGAAGACAGCAGCCGGGGCTCGGCCGAGCCGACGTCGAACGCGAGGAAGTTGCGCTCGGCCGAACGCCAGCCACCCCACCACCAGCCCACTGCGGGCACCATGCCCAGCGGCAAAACCGCATCTGCCGTTCCTGGTCCAAAGCCGATTGCGGAGACCGGCCCGTCGAACCAACCGTTGAATCCGCCCGGTTTCTCGGTCCAGACCAACGTCTGCGCATCGGTCCACAGCGCGACGAACTGTCCGTAGCCGGCGGGCAACGGGTTCCGATTCTGCCCGACGACGGTCAGGCGGTCGCCGGCCCAGGCAGCGACGGTGAAGGCGCTTTCCGCCGGCACCGGAATCTGCCGCCACTCGGTGTGGACGAACACATTCGTCTCAAAGGTCGGCGGCACCGGCTCCAAGCGCAGTTCCACCACCGCGTTGGTGACCAGCAAATCGGGCACCGGTGTCAGTTCCTGGCGCCAGACCCATTTGTTCGTGACGTAACCGGGCGTGTCCGGGGTCGGCGGAACCACGATCTCGCGCCACACTTGCACGAGGTTCGTGAGCGGCGGCTGCGGCACCGCGCTGACGACCTCATTCGTGAGCCACACCCACTTCGGCGGCTGGGCGTTCGTGGTGATCACGACGTTGGTCGTCCGGGCCTCCTCGTAGCGGAAGGACTCCGGCTGGTGCTGGAGCACGAACAGCCGGTCGCCTTTCCGCTCCACCCCGATGACGGGCAGACTGACCAGCGGCAGCGTGGCCAACGGCGTTTCCGGCGACTCCCGCCGGGTCAGCACGACGCGGTTCGAGGGCGAGTAGGCCAGTTGGAGCAGCCGGTCGCCGACGGCGAACACCCGGTCGGCCTGGTGGGTGAGCGGCAGTTCCGCACGGATCGCCGGATGGTCGCGATCGGAGATGTCCGCGCTGAGCAAGGCGTCGCCCGCGAGCGAAATCACGCGCTCATCAATCAGCGTGGCCCGGCGGGCGGCGAAGCTGTGGTCAATCACGCCGCGCGGCTGCAACGTCCCGGCCTTCGCGTCGTAATCCACCAGCTGCATGCCGGAGAACCAGCCGGTGACCTGCGACGTCCGCGGGCCGGACCAGGGCATCAGGATCAGGCCCGCCTCCGGCAGCACCGCGAGGGCCTTTTCATCCTGACCGGCCTCCGTCCAGGACCAGCCTTCGCCGAGCAACACCTTGCTGAGCAGGGCCGGCCGGGTGGCATCCTGCACGTCGAAGAGCGAGAGCGCCGCCCGGCCGCCTTCCACGCCCACGGCGAGCAACTGGTCGCCCAGCGGATGCAGGTAGTTCGACCAGCCGGGCACTTCGAGTTTGCCCTGCACCCGCGGCTGGGCCGGATTGCTCAGGTCCACGATCCAGAGCGGGTCCACGCGGAGAAACGTGACGACGTAAACCCGGTCGCCGACGAAGCGGGTGCCGAACACCGACTGGTTGTGGATCAGGGTGAGTTCCGCCAGCCGCCGCGGCTCCGCGGGGTTCGCGAGGTCGAACGTCTCCAGCATCGCCCGCGGCGGTTCCCAGACCCATTGCTGGAAGGTCTCCCCGGTTTCCGGACGGGTCACGGTCTCGACGCGTCCCCCGTTGCCGGCTTCGGACACGATAGTGAGCACCTCGCCGTTCAGGCCGAACTTGAATTTGCTGTCCACTCGGCCGGCCGTGAGGAACGCCCCGGACTGCCGCACTTCGCCGTGCGGATCGCTGATGTCGAAGGTCACCACCGCCTGGTTTCCCGCCACGGCCCACAGCGCCGGCTTCTCGGTCGGCGACGGCTGGCGCGTGCCGGTCGTGGCCACGAACAGCCGCCGGTCGGTCGCGTGGATCGCGTTGGGCCGTGCGGCGAGCTCGATGGGTGTTCGCAGCACCGGCTGACGCGGATCCGCGAGGTCCAGGCCGGAAACCACCGTGGACGCCTGTCCCGGCTGCCACAGCATCGCGCCGCCCGGGTTGACGACCGGCTCCGGCTGCACCCACCGGTAGTTCGCGGTGTAGAGGACATCGCCCACCAGCCGGCTTTCCTGCACCGACCCGGACAGCGCGACGCGGCCCGCCAAGGTGGGTTGCCCGTCCCGGACGCTGACCAGGATCACTTCGCTGTTGCCGTCGCAATTCCCCTGCGTCAGGAGCGCCAGCCACACGACGCCGTCGCCCGTGTCCGCCGGCAGCCGATACATCTGCTCGCCCCACACCGCGAGCGGCAGTCGGCCGCGCAGACGCGGGGCGTCCGGATCGCTCACGTCCATGACCTCGAGTCCCCGCTGCTGGTTGAAGAAATAGACCGTGCGCCCCTCGACCTTCCAGATGTCGGATTCGACCACGGAGCGCGCGGGGCCGACCACATTCGCATCCGGAACGAACACCGGCATTCCGGGCGTCAGGAAATCCATTCCCTCTGCCAGCACCGGACCGGACGGGTTCCGGTTGTCCACGTTCACCACCGGGTCAAACGTCTTCAGCCCCTGAAAGAACCCGGGCGGCAAGGCCAGTTCCGCTTCCGCCTCGTCGCGCACCCGCAGCAGTTCCGCCTCCGCCGCCGAAGGTGGCAGGCTGAACACCAGTTCGCCCGCCGTGCCGTCGGTCCATTTCACGTCGCGGGGCAGCCAGGTTCCCCGGCCCAGGCGCGGCCGCGATTCGAGCGTGATCCGCCGTTTGCCCGCCGGCACCCGGACGGTCACCTGCACCGACTCACCGTCCACCGACAGATGCGCGATGGACGCCGCTGCGGCCGGCTTCGTTTCCTGGGCCAACGCGGCGGTTCCCAGCCACACCCCCACGGCGGCGATGAGCGCGATGATCTTCATGGTCGGACGGTTGACGCCATAGGTGTATGGCTTCCGCCATACTGACGCAAGGGCGGAGCCTCGAACGGATGCTTTCTGGGCGCATCTGGACGCTGCCCCCGCCCTCCTCTCCGCCATCGGATGGGGGAGAGGTCGAGGGAGAGGTGGCGCTCCGGACGTTGGCGTGTTTTCGGGGTGGCCCCGCTCCCCGCACTTCGCTGCGGGGCGAGGGAGTGTTGCCGCAGTGGCAGGTTCGGTATGCGTCCGGGCGTTACGGGTTTTCATGTTGGAAATTCACGGATGAAACGGAAGTGCGTTGGTGGACGTGGGACCGCCGATGAACCGTCCCGTGGGCAGCGGCGAGCCGCCCTTGGGCTCCAGCGAAATGAAGAAGTTGTCGGCCGAGGTGTCGCCCACCTCGAAGGTGACCACGGACACCGGCGCTTCGGTTTCCGGAACTACGCCGAGGCTCTGCAGCGTGCCGTCTTCATTCCGCTTCCAGAACTGGAACTGCCCCTGACTTGAGGTGGGCAACGCCAGGGAACCGGTGCCGGTGTCCGGATCCACAAAGACCGTCGGCGCTCCCAGCGAGGCGAGGTCCGGCACGTTGGCGGAAGCGACGGTCGGCTCGCTGTCCGTCCCCCCGGTGTGGCCCGCCTCGCCCACGGGAGTCGCGGGCACCACCGTGACCACGCTGACTTCCGGCGGCGGCTCGGTGGTGGCGGTCGCCGTGGCCGCCTCATCGGTGGTCGCCACTTCGGCCCGCCGGTTCGCCGCCAACTGTTCGGCCGCCAGGCGGGCCAGGGACTCCGCAAGGCTGCGGCCCGCACCCGCCGAGGCCAGCGTGGGCGGATTGCTCTGACCGCCCTGGCCGAGCTGGAAGACGTGCAGCCGCGTCACCCCGCTCGGCAACGCCATCCGCTGCTGGAGGATCTGGTTGAGCGACGCGACCTGCGTGGTGAGCTGCCGCACCCGGCGCTCCAACTGCAGCTTCTCGGTGTCGCCCCCGGCGAGCGGACTGACGGCATTGGAACTAGTCGTGACCGGGGCCGCCTTCGCGACGTCCGGCACCCGGGCCAGGGCGTTGCCCGGCGCCGGTTGAACGCCGGTTCCTTCACGTCGGGCGGCTGGCCCCGCGCTTTCGACTCGGCTTCCAATTACTGGGGAATTCGCCAGCCGGGTCGCCGGTGCCGGCTGCCACCACCAGTGCACGCCCGCCCCCACGGCCATGCACGCCGCCGCCGCGAGCAGCCGGACCGACCAGCGCTGCCACGGGCTCGGAACCGGCACCACCGGGGCATCGTCACTGCGGGTCTGCGCGGAAATGCGGCCCCAAACCGACAACGGCGGAACCGGCGCCGGTTCGGCGAAGACTTCCTGCTCCAGCCCGCGCTGCAGCTCGCGGACGAGGTCGCGCAAGGCCGCCTCCTGGGCGAGCCGGACCTCGAACGCCGCGAGGTCGCTGCCGGTCAGCAGGCCGAGCACGTAAAGGCTCGCGTGCTCCTCGGTGACGCGGTCGAACTGGATCTGCGGTTCATTCATGGCGGTCCTTGAGGCGGGCCCGGAGCGCCAGCAGGCCGCGCCGGATGCGGGCCTTGATGGTTCCGAGCGGTTGGCCGGTCGTGCGGGCGATCTCTTCCTGGGTGCAGCCGCGGTAAAAGGCCAGTTCCAGCGCGTGCCGCTGCTCGGGCGGCAACGCGCCCAGCGCCTGGCCCACCCGGCGGGCGGCTTCGCCCTCGGCCAGGTGCGTGAAGGCGGTTTCCTCGCTGGCTTCCTCGACCGGCGCCGCGGTGCGCAGGCGTTCGAGACCCGCCTCGCGCCGGTTGCGCTGCCGCAGGCGATCCCAGGCCAGACCCCGCGCGATCAGCATCATCCACGTGAGCGGCCCGGCCTTGGCGGCATCGTAGCGGGCGGCCCGCTTCCAGAGCTGGACAAAGGTGTCCTGCAGAACCTCCTCGGCCTCGCGCGGATCACCCAGAATGCGTTCGAGCAGGCGCAACAGCGCGCCGCCCCGCCGCCGGTAAAGCTCGGCCAGGGCGCCCGAATGCCCGGCCGCCAGTTCGGCCAGCAGCCGCGCATCCACCAACGGGTCCAGCTCGCGCTCCGGCACTGCCGGCGCCGCCGCCGTTCCCGGGAAGGGAATCGGCGGCTCCGGATCAGGCTCAGGCTGCGACATGCGGACAGGCACGGTTCTGCGAAGGTATCCGCCCACGCGCGGGCTTTGGATGCAGAAGTTACCCGTTCTCGGCGCCCGGGCGCATCTGGCCACTGTCCCCGGCTCCCTCGCTTCCGCCCGGAGTGGCGGAGAGGGGTGGGGAGAGGAGGTTTCCCGCCGTGGGCGGCTTGCCCCGCAAGCCGAACGGGTTGCCGGGTAACTCGCCCACGATTCCACCGGGCCTCAACCCCGGTGGGCTGGACCAAAGTGCTGCCGGCATCCGGCTCGGCCAGGCCGCGCGGATCGGGCCAATGGCTCGGGGCAAAAGCCCGCCCGGGGCGCAGTGGCCTACGGCCAAAGGAACCGCTGAACAAGTGCGCAGCCGCTAGTTTTGATCCGCCGATTACGCCGATTTCGCGGATCAATCGGCTAACTCCGCGCACCCGGCGGATGAAGCCAGCGTTTCCCCAAAGTGGTGTCTTCAAACCCGATTCTCAGCACCGGAGGTGCGGAAGAAAGTAGCCCACAGCGTGAGCTGTGGGTTTGGTGTC